>ENA-OOSB01000740-OOSB01000740.1-human-gut-metagenome-genome-assembly--contig:-NODE-740-length-12874-cov-4.875419_pt1 | contig 12874 bp, 9 predicted proteins | sample MGYA00241173_ERZ501204 | MGnify/ENA primary metagenome ERZ501204 (study PRJEB25962, sample SAMEA1965384) | human gut metagenome | biome: human gut; feature: human-associated habitat; material: faeces...
AGGCGCAGCAGTCCCTCGTTGATAACCTCAAGAAGTATAAAAGAGGTGTCGTTGATGGGATATTCAGCAGAAAGCTAAATTTCTCATATCCGCAAACATGGGCAGAGTTGGAAATATCTGAGCTATTTATGCCAATCTCTGATAAGGGATATTCAGACAAAATTGTCTTAACCATTGTGCAGGGAGAAGGTACAATGCCCCGTGACAGTGTAGATAGAAGAATTGCTTACGATAAATCAACGATTTCGTCTTACAAGCGAGTATTGCCAAATGATTTTATACTTCATTTACGCTCGTTTGAGGGTGGGCTGGAAATTGTGAACGAAGAGGGCGTTGTAAGTCCCGCATATACGATTTTGAGAGCAAGGAATGAAATTATTCCGTTGTTCTTCTATACTTTCTTTAGATCTTACTGGTTCATCAACAGCAAACTTCGCATTTCTGTCGAAGGAATACGCGATGGCAAATCAATAAATATGAACACATTTTGGCATATTAAAGTCCCTGTGCCGTCTATTGAAGAACAACGCCATATTTCTGCACTCATCTCTTCTATTGACAATAGAATCAAGATTGCTGAGTTTGAATATAAACGATTGTTGCAGATTCGCGTTGGCTTGATGCAGCAACTCTTTATATAAAAAGTTGTTGCAATAGCGATGTCCGAACCAGTAACAGTGCTTGCAGCTTTTCATCCTCACATTTGCAATGTTCATCAAAAACGGACAAGCACTCAGCAATTTTATCCTGTTCAGATATAGGAGGCATAGTAACAGCGATCTCCGAAAACTGAGGAAACTTTAGATTCCATGTGTCAGATGTAAGTCCCTGTGAATACTTTTGGAATGTCTGCACCAGTGGACTATATTTGAAGTAGTATGCCCAGAATGTCATGTTATGCAGATCTGGTCGGATTGGCGTAACTATCGTATAGGCTGGACTCACAATTCCGTTATATGGAGATACTCCACTCGCGCCTTGCCACATTCGCATGGTGTTGTATGCAATATCCCCTATATAAACACATTTGTAATTGCTCTTGTCATCGCTTGAGTTATCTTTCAGATCAATTTCGTCTCTCCGTTGCACACCGTTGCTGATTGTTACCGCCAACAGAGTCTCATTTCCTTTTGCTCGTTCTGTCCTTTCTTTGAATATGTGACCGAGCTTAACCGTTTTCCACTCTCCGGAAGTATCAAACGCTTTTTTCTGTGCAATCAGTTGAGAAAGCAATCCTCTTTTATACTTCTTGAGGGCGACTACTAATGTGCGCTGATTTTCTATCCGTGTGTTCAAGCACTCCAAAAAGGCGGCAATCTTGTCCTGCTCATCTTTACACGGCAAATCGAATTTTGCAGCCTTCAAAGCCTCAAATGAGAGAACTACCTGACTTGTGCCAACTGCAAGTACTGACAGCTTTTTCTTTACACGCGGTGATGAATTAAGAAACTCTGCCATGAAGGTGCTATTTGCATTAGTAAATCTGAATACTGGATAAAACTTACTTACGATAGCCTTTTCACTTATGGTATTGATGTTAAATGCAAACTTCCCGTCATCGCTTCTGTTTCGATATGTGCAGTAACCAAAAGGTATAATGTTATACCCGTCTGTATCATGCCGCTGTTTAGAACCAAAATGATCTTCTTGTCTTTGAAGACCTTCGCGAGAGGATGTTAAAACTTCATAGTCATGTTCTCCGTACACCTTTTCTGAGTATGGCTCGATAATGCAGCCAAGAGAAGTCTGTCTCCAACAAGGGAAATGCGATCCATCTGTGTTTCTAAATGCTAATCTCGGACGCTTCTCAAGACCGTTACTTGAGGATACATTTGCCATAATTATTTGCCCTCCACATCAAAGGGAAAATCAAGTCCCAGCTCATCGAAAAACGGTTTCAGTTGTGCGTCGATGTCTTTGATCTCAGCCTGAATATTGCGGATTTCTGCTGCAACAGCATTGAGGTCAATTTCCTCTTCCGGCTCAAAGGTATCAACATAGCGAGGAATGTTCAGATTGAATCCGTTTTCTTCAATCTCCTGCATTGTGGCAACATGGGCGTACTTATCGACATCCACACGATGCTCGTAGGTTTCGACGATCTTATCAATGTCGCACTCACGGAGGATATTCTGATTCTTTCCGGCTTCAAAGTCGTTGGACGCATCAATGAAGAGAATGTTATCAGAGTTGCCGTTGCGCTCTCTCTTGAGGACAAGAACACATACCGGAATGCCCGTGCCAAAGAAGAGGTTTGCAGGAAGACCGATAACAGCGTCCAGCACATTCAACTTTTGGATCAGGTGCTTACGGATCACTTCTTCGGCTGCGCCACGGAACAGAACACCGTGAGGCAGCAGGACAACAGCTCGTCCGTCTTCGTCCATGTGGTAAACCATGTGCTGCACAAAAGCAAAGTCAGCCTTGCTCTTAGGCGCAAGTTTGCCGTATTCATTGAAACGCTCGTCCTCCATGAAGTGCATATCAGCAGACCAATTTGCAGAATACGGAGGATTTGCAACCTGAACACGGAACTTCATGTCTCCGAAGTAGTCATGCTCAAGCGTATCGCCATTGTAGATATTGAAGTTGCGATACGGGATGCCGCGAAGGATCATGTTCATTCGGGCAAGGTTATAAGTAGTCGAGGTCAATTCCTGACCGTAGTAGTTACGCACATTTGCATAGTTTTTGAGACGAAGCAGCAGAGAGCCGGAACCGCAAGTCGGATCGGCTGCGTCCTTAACATCGGTCAAGCCAAGACAAGCAAGGCGGCACAGCAGCTCGGCAGGACCCGAAGGCGTATAGAACTCACCGGCTTTCTTACCGGCTGTGGCAGCGAACTGACCAATCAGATACTCGTAGGCATTACCCAACACATCAATCTTCGTGTCATCCACGCTGAAATTGATCTCGTCCAGCGAAGCAATGATTTTCGCCATGACAGCACTTCTATCTTTAACGGTATGCCCCAGCTTCGTAGAATCAAGCTGCATATCGGAGAACAATCCGTCAAAGTCTTCCTGCGAATCGTTGCCGATAGTGGATTCCATCAGAGCGTTGATTGCTTTCTGCAAGAACTCAATGTCGAAGGAACGGTTCTCAACCATCTTGACCATCTTGCGGAACAAATACTCAGGTTCGATGATGTAGCCGAGGTCACGCAGAGCTTCTTCTACGATAGCAGCCTTGTATTCTTCGTCATTCCAAGCAGCCTCGTAACTGATATTATCGTCTTTGAGAAGATTAACCATGTACTTCTCGGTCTTATCGGAGAGGTAGTAATAGAAGATCATGCCCAAGATATAGTTCTTGAACTCGTATGCCTCCATGTTACCTCTCAGGGCATTTGCCATCGCCCATAGTTTGTTGCAAAGCTCTTTCTGGTGAGCCTGAATAGAATTATCCATTGTTCTCTCTCCTTATTGGTATTTCTCGGTGTGCTGCCGGATAAATTCGACGATCCGGTTGACCAAAGACCTCTTCTTGAGCAGCGGCATGGGCTTCTCAATACGGTCACGGATGTTTCCTGCATCCATTGTGCCGGAGAACTCATACTCAGAAATGATGTCCGTCAGCATGGAGGAATCAATATCCTCAGTCTTTGCGAAAGCAACGATTTCTTCTCGTTTCGCTTCATTTTCAAAGTCGTTGTATGCAGCATCAATCTCGTCCGCACTTTCAAGTCCAACAACGACACGATCCAAGAACGCTTGAAGAATTTCAACCTTGCGAAGCAACTGCGGATTATCCGTTCTGCTCAATTCTTCCTTGATGTGCTTGATGTCGTAGTCCTTCTGCTTCTTGTCATCAAAATGGATGTTGCGGATCAAGTTCATGATGTAGGCAACATTGATACGGTCACTCTCCATGATCTCAATGCAGAAGTCCACATCATTCAGGACAGATACGACTTCTCGATCAGTTTTTTGCCGGGAGTAAAGCATCAGATACTTGCTCTTGTAGTCCTGATACTCCTGCTCGGACATGATGAGCGCATCCTGATCAAAGCTGAACTCAATGAATGTCTGCAAGGATTGGAGGTATTTTGTCAGCTCACGGAAAGTGATGACAAACTTCTTTTGGTCATCTTCGCTCTGCATGGTATCGACGGACTCAGGGTAGAGTGCCACTTCCTTGAGCTTCATAACCATTTCATTGAACTTCTCAACAAAATACTGATAGCCCGGAACGACAATGCCGGAGGTGTCCTGGCTCTTGGAGAAGAGCGTCAGCGCATCATCTGTCCGTTTCTTGAGGTTGCGGTAGCAGATGATGATACCAAACGGTTTGGTTTCTTTCTCAACACGGTTCGTGCGAGAATAGGCTTGCAGCAGATCATGGTACTTCAAATCCTTGTCCACATACAGCACAGAGAGCTGCTTGCTGTCAAAACCGGTCAGGAACATATTTACGACAATGAGAATGTCCAGAGACTTCGTTTTCTTGCCTTTGACACGATCTGAAATATCCTTGTGATACGCGGAGAAGGTGTCGGTAGAGAAATTCGTGCCGTACATCTCGTTATAGTCCTTGATGATACGCTCCAAGGCATCTCGGCTATGCTCGTCCTTGCCCTCGGCATCTTCGTTCTGCCCATAGGAGAAGATACCGCTAATGTTCAGATCATGTTTGATCTTCTTGAAGATGTCGTAATATTTGACAAGAGCTTCAATGGAGGAAACAGCAAAGATAGCCGTGTACTGACCATTTCTTGTTTTGGCTTTGTGGTTCTGGACGATGTGGTTTGCAATGAGGGACATTCTCTCATCCGACATATAGAGTTCGCCAACATCAATCGCGTCAGCCAATGTCGGATCGTCCCAGTCAAAATCGCCTTCCATCGTCTTTATGTACTCAATATGGAAACCGAGGACATTGTTATCGAAGATAGCATCCTTGATCAGATAGTTATGCAAACATTCCCCAAACAGCATTTCGGTGGTCTGTGTGATCTTGCCCTCCGTCTTTCCGTTCACTTCAAAACGGGGCGTACCGGTAAAGCCAAAGAACTGCGCTTTCTTGAAATGCCGAACAATATCCTTGTGCATATCTCCGAACTGGCTGCGGTGGCATTCGTCAATGATGAAGACAACCTTTTCGTCACGGTATGCGTCCATTACCTTTTCGTATTGAGGACGCTTAACGGCATTTGCCATCTTCTGCATCGTCGTGACAATGAGCTGCCGGTTCTTATCCTTCATTTGCCGCACAAGAATGTCCGTGCGATCTGTGACATCCACAGAGCCAGCCTCAAACTTGTTAAACTCTTCGGTGGTCTGAGAGTCCAAGTCCTTACGGTCAACAAGGAAGATAACCTTCTTGATGTTCGGATTGGCTGCGAGGATTTGAGCTGTCTTAAAGGATGTCAGCGTCTTTCCTGCACCGGTGGTATGCCAGATATAGGCGTTGCGATTTGTGAGCGTAGCCTGCCTTATAAGGGCTTCTACGGCATACACCTGATAGGGGCGCATAACCATCAGAATCTTATCCGTATCGTTCAGAATGGTATAGCGTGTCAGCATCTTGATGATGTGATCCCTTGCCAGAAAAGAGATTGAGAAGTCCTTCAGGTTGGTAATACGGATGTTGTTGAAATCCGTCCAGAAGAAGGCGAGGCTATACATCAATTCCCTGTCGGAGTTGGCAAAATATTTGGTATCAACGCCGTTTGAGACAATGAAAAGCTGAATGAAGTGATATAGTCCGTTATAGGAGTGCTTCTTATAGCGCATGACCTGATTGACTGCTTCTCGAATGTCAATCCCCCTGCGCTTTAACTCGACCTGAATCAACGGCAAGCCATTCATAAGAATCGTTACATCATAGCGGTTGACATACTTGCCTACAACCGTTGTCTGATGTGTAACTTGGAAGATATTCTTGGTGTGATCCTGATCGAAGAAAGACAGGTAAACCTTCGTCCCGTCCTCACGCTCAAGGACAAACTTGTCTCTCAGAATTTTTGCGCTCTGGAACACGGACTTTCCAAGCATGAGGTTAAAGATACGCTCCCACTCTTTATCGGTGATAGGCGTATCAAGTTTGGGTGCATTGAAGGCTTCAAACTGAACTTTGAAGTTCTCCACCAATGCGTCATAATCAGGAATATCGACTGTGCTGTATTCCTGCTTGTTTAGCTGCTCTATGAATTGCTGCTCAAGAGCCGCTTCGCTTTGGTATGCCATATCTTCATCTCCAATACTTGAGGATCATTTTTTGTTGCCAACCGATCCTCATTTTATTTCATCACGGCTACTGTCCGATATAACGGACTCATTTTCGTCTTATTTCCAATGTCACATCGCCATTATCCGCAATGGACATTTGCATCGTTTTCAAATACTTGTCCACAAACTGTTTCTGTTCCGAAGAACTCATTTCAATTCGAGTCGCTTTTAACGCCTCTGTGAACATCTCGTAGATATTCAGCCGCACCGCCTGGTCTATGTAATGATACATCTCTTTGAACAGTGCGCCGATCTTAATATCCTCTGCATTGCCGGAGTAGAAGTCATCAATGTAGCAATAGAATATACCGGCATTGACAAGTGCGTTCTTCAAATCCGGTCCGCAGTTTTCGCGCTCTATCATGACAAGGAATCGAGCCTCCGGTAAAGAAGAAATCAGTCCCCAATAGTCGGAGTCGCTGGACACCAAAATAAAGGAATCCACATTGTTTTTGTAATGCTCCTGACAAGTTCGGGCAATCAGCATCACATCGACCAGAGACTTGTTCTGCTTTACCCGTTCGGTCATCATGTGTTCGACCGGGATGTGGGTAAAACTATCCAGAATACGCCAAGCAGATGCACTATGCACATCATCAAACAGGATGATGGATGCTATCTTCTGCGTGTACTGATAGTCAAGATTCTTGAGCGTAGCGCAGAGCTTGTACGGATCAGAGTTTTCACAATCTACCACTACGACAACCTTTTCGCTGCTACCAATAAACTCGTAGATGCTTCCTTTAATGTAACTTCCAGCATCAGAAACTTTACTGTACTCTGTAAAGTAGTCACCGTTCATTTGATAAAGCAGCGTCACGAATTTTTTATCGTTATAGAGCAGATTACCGACATCCTCCGGTTCCCAGTTTATATACATCTGGTAAGGATAAAAGAGCAAGTGAGCGTAATAAATATCTGCTGCTGCTTTTGTCCCTTCCTCTTTCAAGCCATCTGGCATGAGAAAGAGGTTTTTTACATACAGCCAATTCAGCCAAAGAGGAAATAGCTTCTTGCAATTATTGATCCGATCAGAAATCAGCTTGTTTATCTCAACGATATGCTGATTTAGCTTCGTGCTGGACTTCTTTATAAAACTAATGCCATCCGCATTTAGTTGTTGAAGGCTATCCTGCGGCACATATTCCGGCATACTGCTGATTGAGAGATAACTAAACTTCATGCGCTCGTTGATATGCTTGAAGTTTCTTTCAATCGCTGTCCTGATGATACACAAATGACGGATTATCCGTGCCGTTTTGTCTGTATCAAGTTTTTCGTATATCTCTATTTTGGGTGCTTCATGCTCATTATCAAAAATTCGTTTCGGAACACCAATCAAATATGCAACCTTAGAAATAATTTCATAGGTGCTGTCTTTGTAGGTGACTCGATCATCTGTGGGAAACGCCTCCGCTTCAACGAGGGCATTTTTCTCAATCACAGCATTCTCAAGGACATCCATATATGCTCCTTTCGCTGAGGTACTTTTCTCTACCTATAACAAAATAGCCGCACGAAAACTCGGACCTACTTCTTGCCCGTTCGCACAGCTTCACATATATCTCCAATGTCACAATTCAAATAGTCGCAAATGCGCAGCAGAACAGAGAGAGCTACATCCTCGTTCTTATTGAGCTTACTCATCGTGCCGGGAGACAGCTCTATATCCTTGCGTAAAGTTGATTTTGGGATCTCTCTTTCAATGAGCATTACCCATAATTTCTTATAGCTTATCTTCATAAAAGCACCTCTCTCAAACGCTTATAGTGAGACTCATTATATTATACACCAAACGCTTCAAATTTTCAATACGATGCTCCAAAAATTCAAAATATATTTCAAGTTCATGGAGCGCATTACGAAGAAGAAAGCCTGAGCCGATTTATTCATACGGCTCAGGCTTTGGTGGTTATTCCAACTCGCTACTTTTGGCTTTTTCATGCTCCTGTGAAAGCGTTGGACTGAGGAAATCATCGACATTTGCCTTCATGGTATCAATCACTTTAGCCTCTTTTTTGAGCCTTGCTCGTTCGTCGTAGAGACGCTGCTGCTCTTCCAAAAGGCGTTGCTGCTCGGCTTGCAGAGACTTCATACTTGGAAGTTTTTCACCATCTTGCATAGCAAGCAATGTACTCTTTGCTGCTTCAAAAACGACAAGCTCTGCCTCGTGCGCAGCTCGAAAACTCTGCTTGTTCTTCGTCTTTGAGTAGGCATCATAGACCGGCTTGAGCTTTTGATAGGTTGAGATATTCTTGATAAGCGGCTGCACCTTTCGGAGCTGCGCTTCAACGACTTTCAAGTCAGCGCCGGTACGCTCATAAGAACTATGGATGTCTTCGACTTTCTTTTCAAGATCGGCATATTGAAGTAGCTCGTTCTCAGTGAGGTAATTGAGCGTTCTGGCGGCTTCTTTGAGGATCTTAATCTTCATAGAATGCTCAAAGCCCTTGCTGTCGATCTGCTTAATTCTGTTTTGAATATCGCTGATGAGAGAGATGTTCTTCCTACCGTTCTGCATCTGCCGTCTGCGGGCATTGCGTCCTTGAATGCGTTCCTTGATCCGGTCCTCGGTGTAGTTATCTCCGATGGTTTTTGCACGGGTGAAACGCTCTTGCCCTTCGGCACGGAAGGAGATGTATTTGCCGGTTTTGATTTCATATCTGGTGTCCTGCATCAGCTTCAAAAACTCATCGTAGTCCTTTGCTGTGACCACGCAGCGATCAATGGTCTGCTTGAGTTTTTGCTTCCAACTTGTACCGCGTTTGGCTTCGGTGTATTCCTTGTAGTCCATGCCTTTTCCCTGAGAGGGAGGAATAACTGACAGCCCGTGTTCAGCACATATCTCATCACTGAGATGCCGCATCTCACGATAGGTTTTCTTATTGCTTCGGTACGCATGGAAGTCAACATAGTTGACAGCGTTAAAGATAATATGATTGTGGCAATGCCCCTTGTCGATGTGCGTTGCAATCACATACTCGTACTTTCCCTTGAGCCATTCGTCGGCAAACTGCTTACCGATTTCATGCGCTTGTTCCGGCGTGACTTCATCAACCGCAAAGGATTGGATCAGATGTCGGGCGATCACCTTCGGTATCTGCATTCCTTGTTGAGCAGCAAGATTTCTTGTCCACTCAAATTCCTTCGCTGCGGCATCGCTGGCAGCGCAACCATAGGAAGAGACATAGAGCTGGTCATCTGTTTTCTGCGGATCAAGAATGTATGCGAGAGCCTTGTTCACAGTTCCTCGGATTGGCTTGATTTTAGTAATCGCCATATCTCAGCCTGCCTTTCTTTCAGCTCTGCAACATCGTCCTCATAGAAGTGTCCTGTGGAGTTGATTCGGCGGCAAATGTGGTTGATATTTGCCGCTGCGCGAGATACTGCTGCGGCAAGTTTCTTCTGCTGCGTGTAGTCCACTTTGATGATGTAACCGTCAATCGCCATCTTGCGAAGATACGCTCCCATGTTGTTTGTACCAAGCTGTTTCATCTTTCCTTTGATAATCCGTTTCTCGTCATCTGAAACAAAGAAGAGTATCTGATTTGGTCGTGTTCTGTTTGCCATAAGCGGTTTGTCCTTTCATAAAGATAGAGGGTTTGGGAGACATCCCAACAAGCATTTTCTGGATTAAGGGGAGGGTTTCCTTAATCCAAAATCGCCGTGTGTATATACACCGGCTGTGCTTGCTATTCTCTAAAATCGTAATCTTAGTTGGAAGTCCCCCGTAAATTACCCCTTCGTAATACAACGGACAAATTCCGCGTTTTTGTCTCACGCATAAAAGAAAAAGACGCTCGAAAGCGTCTTTTTAGTATTGTTCAAGCGATGAGAACGCATCACTCTCAATGGTCAGAATGTCATCCATCGGAATCTTTGTGCCGTCCTGCATGGTAATCAGCCGCTCAAAATCATCCAGCTTTTTCACGATGCCTGTTGCTTCAAGATAAGCACCACCGGCTTTTCTCTCATCTGCTTTGAAATATGTGACTGCTACCTCCGGCTCATCTTCAAGGTGCTCCACAAGAAACTGAAACTTCAAATTTAGACTATGGAGTTCTTCATCATCCAACTCAATCTTTGTGTCGGTCAGACGCCCGGTTTCTTTGATAGCAGCATCATAACCAGTGAGAGCTGCGAACGGAGAAAACTGAGCTGCACGATCTGACATCGGCATCTGCTGACGAGTGGGAGAGATATGGTGTGGAAGATTGATAATATCTTCATAGCCTTTCATGCAGCTCATTCCTCCTTTGGCTATTCCATTATATTGCTTCTTTCAATTCATGAAAGCTAAGAACCTTATTATCGTAAAGCATTACAACGGGCTTATTGGATAGTTGATTGATTGTTGCGATGTGTTCAGCTATCGGAGTAAGCCCGCTGTCTTTGTACTGAATGAAGTACGCCAGAGTTTTCTCCAACTTCTTCTTTTCTGTATCACTGATGGAATCGCCAACACCAATCAGGAACTCATCCACTGGACCTTCTTTAACAAGAGGGATTTTCCCAATGAAATTCCCCACTGTGCGTGATACATCTGCCAGCTTATTTGCAGTCTGAGTTGTCACAGCGTCCTTCTTGATCGATTCAATCTTATCGAAGCAAGCGGTGTAGAGATTGCGGAACTTCATAGCGTGTTCTCTGATCTCGTCCTCGATTTTATTCAGGTACTCGGCTTGAAAATTCTTTGACAGCATGACTTCCATGTATTCTGACAAAGCGAATACATGGAGAGCCAGTTTGTAGTGAACGAACCTGTCAAGAAGTTGCCCGATCTTGTTTGATGCAGTCTGCATTTTCAAGAGGTTTTTCTTTGCGGACAGCATATTCTCAATCTGATCGGTGTAGGATCGAATATCTTTCATTGCATTACGCTTGATGTTCTTAACTTGATTGAGATTAACCACAAGGCTTGCTTCGTTCTCCCAGTAAAACTTGTACTCATCCATATAGGATGTAAGCAAATCGTAGTCCGCAAGAAGCTGAGATTTCTTATCACGCTCAAGGATGCCAACAATCTCTTTCTGCCCATCCTTTATATCTTGAACCTGCTTAGCAACCGTAAGAACTGCTACTGCTACCAATGTTGCTTTCAAGCAAGCAGGACCGATCGCCTTATCAACAGGAATCCATCTGGCTTGACCGACAATACCGTCATTTAGGATTGTACCTAATGCACCTGAGCCGTCCTTCGCCATTGCAAGAGTTCCCGTTATGCCTTTAGGAAATACGCAGCGATAAAGTCCCTCTGCTGCCGGAGTAGCAATAGTCTCTGCAACACCGGCGAACGAGCCTCCAAGTGCCGCGATCTCCGTGAAAGGAATCTTTGCCAGCGGGGATGTTTGGAAGGTGTCCTTAATTTCTGCAAGAGCGCGTTCCACTTGTATACTCGGTCTTAAACTACCACCGGATTCGGTCAATTCGTTCAGAACTAATAAATCGTTATTTGCCATTTGATGTGCCTCCTTTTTGTTATGGTCATCTGCTGACCATAACAGCAGTTGTAATTTTCGCGTGTCCCTTTCACCGATTACGCCTTATGCCCACCAATCTGCTCATTACGATCCTTTGCGGTTGCGCCTTCCTCCAAGTTCATGCCTTTGAGTATGGCGTTCTTTCCATACTTCTTCTTGATGATGAGCATTGCCTGTTGCATTTTCTTTTCCCGATCCAGCTCTGCTTTTTCGCGCTTTCGTTGTGCTTCTAAGGCAGTGAAATCTGTGAAGAGATCAAGCTGCTCATAGCCTCCGTTTTTTACTGGCGCGTCTGCTTCTGGAACAACATGATTTGCTGTGAAATTCAGCCGACGCACAAGAAGATTCTTGTCCACGATCCTATCAAAGAGTTCTGCCGTAGCACACATTATTTTCTTCGTAGATGATGTGTGACCGTCAAGATTGATTGAGCCGTGCGCCTGTTTTGGTATCTGCCGTCCGTAATGGTCTTTTACAACTGTCCCGTGATATTTTCGGCTTCGTTCGGGATCGGTGAGGTTTTCTATATCGTAGCCAACTGTGATGACGATTTGATCTGTCACAAGTCCTTTGTCCACCAAGTCCAGCACGAGAAGATCAGCCATCTCACGGAGGACGAGCTTTGCCTTTTCAGCCTCATAGGGGCAATGCAGGACTTGTCCTGAGCCTAAGCTGTTGGTGCTGGGCTTGTAGGCTTTGATTGCTTCAACCGTGCAAGGCTCCCAGCCCCACGCATGGTCGATCAGCAGTTCTGCGTTCTTGCCGAAAAGTTTGTAAAGCAAGTCCTCATTTTTCACTGAGCATCGGGCAACATCGCCCATCGTAAACATTCCGTTTTCTTCGAGCTTCTTTGCATAGCCTCTACCGACTCTCCAAAAGTCTGTGAGCGGCTGGTGCGTCCAAAGCTCACGGCGAAACTTCATCTCATCCAACTCTGCAATGCGAACACCGTTTTTATCTGCCGGAATGTGCTTTGCCACAATATCCATCGCAACTTTGCTGAGAAAAAGGTTTGTTCCAATCCCGGCGGTTGCGGTGATACCGGTTGTCTCAAGCACATCCAAGATCATCTTCATCGCAAGGTCATGTGGCGTGAGATGATAGGTGTTCAGATAATCCGTCACATCCATAAACACCTCGTCGATGGAGTAGACTACGATGTCC
>ENA-OOSB01000745-OOSB01000745.1-human-gut-metagenome-genome-assembly--contig:-NODE-745-length-12790-cov-1.679152_pt1 | contig 12790 bp, 12 predicted proteins | sample MGYA00241173_ERZ501204 | MGnify/ENA primary metagenome ERZ501204 (study PRJEB25962, sample SAMEA1965384) | human gut metagenome | biome: human gut; feature: human-associated habitat; material: faeces...
TGCATTACTATAATTTTTTAAAATAAATAATAATGCTATCGATAAAATAATACTAAATATTTTTTTTGTCATTTTTTCCTCCTTATAACTCTATATTAGATAATCCTAACACCTGTTTTTTTAATAAAAAAGTATCTCCTGTATTTAGTTCGTTATCATTATTTACATCTGCTGCCTTTTTATAATTTTCATTTTGCTTTTTCAAAGTAGATACTTTCGGAATTTTGTGAGAATTTGAGAATTTTTTACTATCAAATGATTTTTCATTTGATATACACTTTTCTACTTCATATATATAACTTGAATAATTTTTTAAGATAGCTTTTAACATAGAATTATAAATCGTTCTACACATAGTAAACGTTAGATACATCAATTGTTCCTGAGTTTTATTTGGATATGCTCTAAAAGTGTATGTTTTGTATTGCATAAAAACCTCCTTTGGAATATATACCCTCATTATATCAAAGAAAGTTTTAGTTTAAAAGAAAAATGAAGCTAAATTTAGAGTCTAGTTTTGTCGAATAAAGGAAAAAAATCATATTTTATGATTTTTTACAAAACTAACTCTGGCATAAATGAGGGGTGGCTGTAATATACTGGAGGGTAGAGGTGTGTGTGTTGAATAATATTTGTGATTTGAAAATTTGTGTTCTTGGTACTGATGATAGGAGTAAATTTTTGAGAAAATTGTATTTGGATGATGTGGGTAAACTTTATAGTTTTGAAAGTGCAGATGTGATTATTGGTCCAACGCCTTTTTCAAAGGATGATGTTAAAGTAAATGGCGAGGTGCTTAGATGCGAGGAGTTAATTAAAAGCTTAGAAAATTCATCTAAAGTGCTATATGCTGGTGCAATTTCAAATAATATAAAAAATAAATTAAAAAAAGCTAGTATTAAATTTTTTGATGTTTTAAATGAAGATGGAGTTTCTATTTCAAATGCAATACCAACGGCAGAGGGGGCAATCTCTGTAGCTATGAATATGACTAATTTTACACTCCATAAGTCAAATGTATTAGTAATGGGGTATGGAAATATAGGTAAAGTTCTTTCTAAGATGTTGTATGGAATTGGTGCAAATGTTTATTGTGAGGCGAGAAATAAAAAAGATATTGCATTTATTGAAGCAATGGGATATAATAGTATAAAATTACAGGAAATCGATAGTTATTTAGGTAAAATGAATATAATTTTTAATACAATTCCAAGTTTGGTTTTAAATAGGAAAAGACTTATGTTACTAAAAAAGGATTGTGCAATTATTGATCTTGCTTCAAGTCCTGGAGGAGTAGATTTTACTGCTGCTAAAGAACTTGACTTAAATACTACATGGGCATTGGCGCTTCCTACAAAAGTTGCACCTAAAACAGCAGCTTTTTATCTAAAGAATGTTATTGATGAACTTATTGAGAAGGGATGATTTGGATGAGTGAACAAAAGGGAATTTTAATTGATGTAAAAAGTATTGTTGAAAATAAAAAAATATTTTTAAAAAAGAAAGTAAACGAATTAAAAAGAAATGGAATTGTACCGAAGCTTGCAGTAATTTTGGCAAATGATTTAGATGCTTCTAAAATTTATGTGAGAAAGAAAAGAGAAATGTGTAGTGAACTTGGAGTTGAAGAAATTGAGTATATGCTTGATAAAGATACTACTACTGAAAAAGTGCTTGATATAATTAATAGATTAAATGAGGATGATTCTGTTCATGGAATTTTGGTTCAACTTCCAGTATTTAAACATCTTGATGAAAGAAAAATTTTAGAATCAATTTCTCCAAAAAAAGATATTGATGGTTTTCATCCTTTAAATATAGGAAAATTGCTTATGGGAAAACCTGAAATTGTAGCTTGTACCCCTAGAGGGATAATGTCTATTATTGAAAGTACTGGAGTCGATCTTACATCAAAAACTGCAGTTGTTGTTGGGAGAAGTATTATTGTTGGTAAGCCTGTGTCGGCTCTTTTGTTAAACAAAAACGCTACTGTTATTACATGCCATTCTAAGACTAAAAACTTGAAAAAATATACTAAAATGGCAGATGTTTTGGTTGTTGCAGCAGGAGTTCCTCATCTTATAACTAGTGATATGGTAAAGAAAAATGCAATAGTAATAGATGTTGGTATAAATAGAATTGATGGTAAAATAATAGGTGATGTTGATACAGAAAATGTTCTTGATGTTGCAAAATATGTTACGCCTGTACCTGGTGGAGTTGGCATTACAACAGTTATTTCTCTTCTTGAAAATTTAATTGATATGGCATCAAAATAAAAAGTCGGATGAATTTCATCCGACTTTTTCTGCATTAAATACATGGAGGAATGTCAAATTTAAATTGATCAGTTCCTTTAATTTCACTTAATGGGTAATAGGTAAATTTTTCATTTCCATAACTGAAAATAAATGATGATGATTTTAGTATTTTTACCCTTTCAAATGATTTTATAATTTCAGATTCCGCACTGTAATAAACTTCAATTCCTTTATTTCCCTGGGCTCTTAAATACATACATACAAGATAATAAAGTACATTGACGCCTGAAAAGTTAATACATTTTCCATCTTCATATTTAAAATAAGAAGTCTCGCATATTCTTATTTCATCAAATTCGCCAAATTTTGGTATAATGTATTTTGGAAGACTGAATTTATAATCTTTTTTTTCTTCTTGACTGGGTATGCAAAGTACCTTAGCCTTTTCTTTTTGCTGTTCCTTTAAGAGTTTATTATTTTCTATAATATCACTCTTACATTTTCCAAAAATTTTAACTAGGATTTTTTCATATTCATTTTTTGTCATCATATAAGCAATCTCCTCTGAATAAATTCTAAGTTTAAATTTTTAACTTAATTTAAAGTATAACTTACAAATATATTTTACCACATTATGTAAAATTTGTAAAGCTATTTTGGGATATTTAATGCATTATCATGGATTATATTTTAATTGTGAAAGCAAAGTGAAAAGTTTAAGGTTGTTTTGTAAATTTATTGACTTAGTTTTGACAGTTTGATATAATAATCAAGTAAATTGTTTTTTATATATAAGTTTGAGCCTTATGGCAGAGGAAGGATATGATGTTTAATGTTAAAGAAAATGAATTTACCAAATAAACTTACAATGTTAAGAATGCTTTTAGTTATTGTGTTTGTTGTATTTATGTGTTTACCCACAAAATTTGTATGGGCAAAATATGTTTCATTAGGAGCTTTTGTTGTAGCCTCTATTACAGATTTTTTAGATGGATATATATCAAGGAAGAAAAATTTGGTTACAAAATTTGGAAAAATAATGGATCCACTTGCTGATAAAATGTTAGTTGCTTCAGGTTTTATATTACTTGCAACAGCAGGCGTTATACCAGCATGGATGGCGGTTATAATTGTTTTAAGAGACTTTTTTGTAACTGGTCTTAGAAACTTTGGAGCTGATAATAATAAAGATCTTGCTGCTTCATTAACAGGAAAAGTAAAGACTGTATTTCAACTTTTAGCAATTATTCTTGCTCTTGTTGGAACATATAATTTTGGTGATTTTGTAACACAATCACTAGTTATGACTCCAATTGAACTTTTAATAAATATTGGTATGAGCGTATCTGTTGCTGCAGCAGTACTTGCAACAGTTTGGTCTTTAATTGATTATATTGCAAGATTTAAAGATTCTGTTAAGGTTGATGAATAAAATACATAGATTAAATTATATAAAAAGGTAATATGGTAATGATAGTAATATCCTTACCACATTACTCTTTTTGTCGTTGTGCAATTTTTAAATAGGGGGATATATATGGAAAGTGAACAACTAAGTTTATTTAGTAGTGATGGAATAAAAGAAGAAATTGAAAAATTAAGAAAAGAAATAGAGTATCATAATAAAAGATATTATGATGATGATAATCCTGAAATAAGTGACTATGAGTATGATAAATTAAGTTTAAAGTTAAGAAAACTTGAAAAAGAACACCCAGAGTATGCTTTAGATTCTTCTCCTACAAAAAAAGTAGGTGGACATGTTAAGAATATTTTTTCACAGGTAAAGCATGATGTACAAATGCAAAGTTTGCAAGATGTTTTTTCATATGATGATGTAAAAGACTTTGTACGTAAAATGCAAGAAGAGTATGGAAAAGATATACAGTTTACTGTTGAGACAAAAATAGATGGCCTTTCTGTATCACTAGAATATGAAAAAGGCAAATTGGTTAGAGGTTCTACCAGAGGAGATGGCTTTGTTGGAGAGGATGTTACAGAAAATTTAAAGATGGTTGATGGTATTCCAGAACTTCTTACTACTGATGATACATTTGAAGTAAGGGGAGAGGTATACTTACCAAGAAAAGAATTTGAAAGTATTAATAATAAACTTGAAGAAGCAGGGAAACAAATACTTGCTAATCCAAGAAATGCAGCGGCTGGTACTTTAAGACAGCTTGACTCAAAACTTGTAAAGCAAAGAAATTTGAGCATTTTTGTGTTTAATCTCCAAAAAGGTAAAAAATTTAAAACTCATTCTGAAAGTATTGAGTATATAAAAAATACGGGAATAAAAACTATTGAGTATATTAAAGTGTGTGTTGGTGAAGATGAGGTATTAAATGCAATTGAGGAAATTGGAAATTTAAGAGATGGACTTCCTTATGATATAGATGGAGCTGTTGTTAAAATTAATGACCTTAAAATAAGGGAGGAAGCTGGTACTACTGTAAAAGTTCCAAAATGGGCTGTTGCATATAAATATCCTCCTGAACAAAAAGAAACAAAACTTACTAATATAAAGGTTCAAGTAGGAAGGACAGGACAAGTGACTCCAATGGCAATCCTTAATCCTGTAAGGCTTGCTGGATCTGTTATATCTAAAACTACTCTTCATAATTTTGACTATGTAAAAGAAAAAGATATAAAAATTGGAGATACAGTTGTAATTCAAAAAGCAGGAGATGTAATTCCCGAGGTAATAAGTGTAGTTAAAAGTAAAAGAACAGGAAATGAAGTTGAGTATGAAATTCCTAAAGTATGTCCTGTATGTGGCGAAGAATTAGAAAAAATAAATGATGAGGTTGCTCTTAGATGTACAAATAATGAATGCCCTGCACAAATATTTCGTTCTTTAGTACATTTTGCATCACGTGATGCAATGGATATATCAGGTCTTGGAGATGCTATAGTTGAACAATTAATTGATAATAATTTAATAAAAGACATTGCTGATATATATTATCTAAAATATGATGATGTAGTTAAACTTGATAGGTTCGCACCAAAGTCAGCTAGGAACTTAATCAATGCAATTGAAAAAACAAAGAACAATTCACTTGATAAGTTGTTATTTGGCTTTGGAATGAGGCATATTGGAAAGAAAGCAGCAAAGGTATTAGCAGAAAATTTTGATAATATATATATGATAAAAGATGCAAGTTTTGATGATATAAATAGTCTTGATGATTTTGGGGCTATTATGGCACAGTCTGTTGTTGATTTTTTCTCTAAGGAAGAAACTGATATGTTAATTTCTAAATTTGAAAAGGCAGGAGTAAATCTTAATGGATTAAAAAAAGAGTTGGATTCTGAAATTTTAAAAGATAAAACTTTTGTAATTACAGGTTCTTTTGATAATTATTCTAGAAGTGATATAACTAAATTAATTGAAAAAAATGGTGGCAAGGTGTCAGGAAGTGTTTCTAAGAAGACAAGTTTCTTAATTGCAGGAGAAGATGCGGGTAGTAAATTAAGCAAAGCTGAGTCACTTAGTATACCTATTATTTCAGTTGAACATTTAGAAAAAATGATATTAGCATAGAATGCAAATGTATGAAAGAGGGTAAAGATATGAATCTACTTACAGAAAATTTAAAAAAAGTAGATATGTTTAATGATATTTTAGAAAGTCTAAAAAGTGAGAATAAGGCTATTTCCTTTAAAAATATAATGGATATACAAAAAGCATATTACGTATATAGCCTAACTATTAATAATGATAAAAGTAGTATTATTGTTTGTAGCAATATACTTACAGCTAATAAAATGGTACAGGATTTAAAATTTATTTCTGAACTAGAAGTTGTATATTTTCCAGCCAAAACTGTTGTATATTATGATGTTGAAGCTCAAAGTAGAGAAAATCAAAATGATAGAATGTACGTCATGTCTAAAATAAATGATGGTACAAAAAAAATAGTTGTAACAACAATTGATTCTTTAATGCTTCCAATGAATGATAATAGTTTTAAGAATAATGAAAGTATTTTTATAAAAAAGGACGATACTATTGATTTTTCTGGTTTTGTAAAACAGTTAGATTTTCTTCGGCTATGAAAAGTCTGAAACTGTTGAAGGAAAGGGACAATTTTCAGTTCGTGGAGGAATAGTAGATGTTTTTGCAGTAGAGAGTGATATGCCAGTAAGAATTGAGTTTTTTGGGGATAGTATTGATAGTATAAGATCTTTTGATGTATTAACTCAAAGGAGTATTTCATCTATTAAGGAGATTTCTATATCTCGTGTTTCTGATATGGTAATTACTAAAGAAATGTTAGATGATATAACAAGAAATCTTGAAAATCTTGTAGAATGTGGAGATATAAATAGTAATTTAAAGGAAAATATTAGTAAAGATATAGAGCTTATAGAAAATGGTATGCTTGATAATTTAACTGATAAATATTTTAATTTGCTAGTGAAAAATCCTTGCTTTTTCACAGATTATTTAAAAGATTATAATATTTTTATAGATGAACCTGAAAATTGTAAGAAAAAAGCAGATAGTATTTGTTATGAAAATGCTGAGACTTTAAAAATTTTAGATGAACGTAATTATATGTATATTCCTTTTGCAAATAAATATATTTCATATGATGACGTAATAAAACGTGTGTCTAAAATTACAAATATATACATGCAAAAACAGGTATTTGATAGTAGTATAAATAAAAAAAGAGTTATCTTTGACTTTAATTCAAAAGAAATGTTTTTTTATAAAAGTTCTTTTGAAACATTACTTAATGATGTAAAAGCACTTAAGAATAAAAAGATTCTCTTAGTATTTCCAAGTCAAGTACGAGTAGAACAAGTAAAAAACTACCTTTTGGATAACAATGTATCAGTTGAGGTGCTTGATAATATATGGAGAGAAGATAATCTAAAAAAATCAAAGGTATATATAACATATGGAATAGTTTCTGGTGGATTTTATTCTAGTATACAAGATCTTGTTGTTATTGCTGAACCTGTAAGTGGTACAAATGTAAAAAGGAAAGTAAAAAGAGAGTTTTCAAAAGGAACAGATATTGAAAGCTTTGAAGATTTAAAAATTGATGATTTTGTTGTACATGAAAATCATGGTATTGGTATATATAAAGGTATATCAAGTATAAATGTCCAAGAGGTTGTAAAAGATTATATAAAGATAGAATATGCAAATAATGGTGTCCTATATGTCCCTATAAATCAACTTGATTTAGTTAAGAAGTATGTATGTGATGATAGTTCTAAACCTAAGATTAATTCCCTTGGAACAAAAGAGTGGGAAAAAACTAAGAAGAAAGTAACTGCTCATGTTGAAGAAATTGCAAAGGAACTTTTATCACTTTATGCAAAACGTGAAAAAAATCCAGGTTATGCTTTTTCTCCTGATACGCCATGGCAAAAAGAGTTTGAGGAGTCTTTTAAATATGATTTGACTGATGACCAAAAGCAGGCTGTATCTGAAATAAAAGAAGATATGGAATCTCCAAGAGTAATGGATAGACTACTTTGTGGTGATGTTGGTTATGGTAAGACAGAAGTTGCTCTTCGAGTTGCTTTTAAAGCTGTTATGGACAAAAAACAGGTTGCATATTTAGTTCCGACAACTGTGCTTTGTTTACAACAATATCGTACTTTTAAAGAAAGAATGGAAAAGTTTGGAATAAGAGTTGAGATGTTAAGTAGGTTTAAAACAAAGAAAGAACAAACTGATATATTAAAGGATCTAGTTGACGGTAAAATTGATGTATTAGTAGGAACTCATAGGATGCTTTCAAATGATGTGTTCTTTAAAGATCTTGGACTTTTAATAATAGATGAGGAACATAGATTTGGTGTAAAGGCTAAAGAGAGCATAAAAAAGATAAAGGAAACAGTGGATGTATTATCTATGACTGCGACACCTATTCCAAGAACACTTCATATGTCAATGGTTGGAATTAGAGGAATGAGTACGCTAAATGAGCCGCCACTTGAAAGGCTTCCTGTTCATACATATGTTATGGAATATAACGATACAGTAATTAAAGAGGCTATTGAAAAGGAATTATTAAGAGATGGTCAGGTATTTTACTTAAATAATAGAGTTGAAGGAATAGAAGATCTTGCAAATAAAGTTAAAAGTTTAGTGCCAAGTGCAAGAGTTGAGTATGCCCATGGTCAAATGGAACCTCATCAGATTGAAGACATAATGCTAAAGTTTATAAATCATGAATTTGATGTAATAGTATGTACATCTATTTTAGAATCAGGTATAGATATACCTAATGCTAATACACTAATTGTTGAAAATGCTGATAAATTAGGACTTGCCCAACTTTATCAAATAAGGGGAAGAGTTGGACGTTCAAGTAGACTTGCATATGCATATATAACTTACCAAAAAAATAGACAAATTTCTGAGGTGGCAGAAAAAAGATTAAGAGCTATAAGAGATTTTACTGAGTTTGGAAGTGGATTTAAAATTGCACTAAGAGATTTAGAAATAAGGGGAGCAGGTAGTTTACTTGGGAAAGAACAACATGGTCATATGTTAAAGGTAGGATATGATATGTATTTATCATTACTTGAAAAAGCAGTAAACAAAGAAAAGAATAATATTAGTGAAACTCAAAATATCGAGCAGGAAATAAAAATAGATTTAGATGTTTCTGCATATATTAGTGATAGTTATATAAGTGATCCAATACAAAAAATAAATATGTATCAAAAGATTTCAGATATAAATGATAAAGATATGATGCTTGATGTTATTGATGAACTTATAGATAGATATGGTGAATTACCTAAAGAAACAGAAAATTTAATTAAAATTGTTGAAATAAGAAACCAGGCTAGAAAACTTGGAATAACTAAAATATGTTCATTTGGTGAAATTTTAAAGATAGAACCGTATAATTTGAAAATTAAATTGACAAATTTTACGCGTAGTGATATACTAATTCGTGTACAGTTAGAGCTTGAAAAGCTTAGAAAAGAAAAGGGGAAGAGTGATGAGTAAAAAAAAGGAAATCAAAAAAAATAAGAATGTTGAAGAAGAAGAAAATAATAAAAACAAAGTAAATAATTCTAAAAAAGAAGATAGTAAAGTAGAAAAAAAAGAAGATAGTAAAGTAGAAAAGAAAGAAGATAGCAAAGTAGAAAAAAAAGAAAAAGTATCAAAAGAAACAAAGAAAACTGATGAAAAACAAAAAGAAAAAAAAGAGAATAGTACTGAATTAAAAAAAGTTGAAAAAGTAAAAAAAGAGAAAAAACCTGTTAGTGAAAAGGTAGTTATTATTTCAATAATTGTTGCTATTTTACTTGTAGCATTTGGAATTTTTGGTTATTATTTTTATGCAACAAGTATGCTTCCAGTCGCAACTTATGACGGAGGAAAAGTTACAAAATCTGAATATGCTATATATTACAAAACTTTCCAACCTATGCTTACTTACTTTGGGTATTCAGATGATATAATTCCTGAACAAATTGCAAATAAAGCTGCATTAGATGAAATAATTTTAAAAGAGGCTAAAAAAGAAGGAGTTACGATTCCTGAAGATAGAAAAAAAGAAATTGATGAGCAATTTCAAGATAAAGAGCAGTTATCTCAACTAGAAGAACAAAAAATAAATGCAAATCAATTAAAAGAGCTATATTATGCTGATGCTATAATAAGTGCATATATTGATAAAAAGGTTGCAGATGCAAGTGATGAGGATGTTATAAACTATATAAAGGCCAAAGAAGAAAATCCTAATTTAAATTCATATGAAACAAATCATGTGTTATTTAAAACAAAAAGTGATAGTGGAACAGCATTATCAGATGAAGAAAAAGCAAACAAGAAAGCTCAAGCTGAAGCTGTTTTACAAAGAGTAAAAAATGGTGAAGATATTACTACAATTGCAAAGGATTTATCTGAAGATACAGGAACTAAAGACAATGGAGGAAGCTATACTGTATATATGGATGGTCAAACGGATGAAAGTTATGCTAACGCTGTTAAATCTATGCAAGTTGGAGATGTTGTTTTAGTTGAAAGTTCATATGGATATCATGTAATTAAACTTGCAAGTATAACAGAAAATGGAAGAGCTAAAAATGAATATGATAGAGAAAACTTTGTTAATGAAAATATAAACAAGATTAGTACAGAAAAGAACTTTAAAGTTAATTCTGATAATCTAAAAAAAGCTGTTGAACAAATTACAGGTAAATCTTCAAGTGATACTACTAACACTACATCAACAAATAGTACACAAACTACTACAACTGATAACACAACAACTGATAACAACACAACAACTAATTCTACATCTACAGGAGAATAAGGTATGATTGAAGTTATAACTAGTAAGTCTAATGAAAAAGCGAAGTTTATAAGAAGTCTAAATGATAAAAAAGGAAGACAAAAAAATGGTTGCTTTTACTTAGAAGGAATTAAAGTTGTAAATGAGGTTATAGAAAGAAGAGGAGCGATAAACTTAAGGTTTATCGCTTATTCTGAAGAAATACTTATTAATGTCAATGGTGGAAAAGAAATTCTAAATAAAATTAAAAAAATACAAAATAAAATATCTTTTTCTAAAGATGTATTTAATACATTGACAGATACCAAAACGCCTCAAGGTATTCTTGCAGTACTTGAATTTACAAATGAATTAGAAGTTTTAAATGATGAGAATATTTTAGTTCTAGACAAGGTTCAGGATTTAGGAAACTTAGGAACTATTATTAGGAGTGCAGATGCATTTGGAATAAAACAAATTATATGTACTTCGGGAACTGCAGATGTTTATTCACCTAAGGTACTTAGGTCAACTATGGGATCTATTTTAAGGGAAAAAATAACATACATTGATAATTTACAAAAATTAGAAGAACTGAAAAAATATGGCTTTGCTATTGTTGGAACAACATTAAATGAAAAAAGTATTTCAATTGAAAAATTTGATTTTTCAAAAAAAAGCATTTTTGTTATGGGAAATGAAGCAAATGGAATAAGTAAGGAAATAGAAAAAATATGCGATTATTTTATAAAAATTCCTATGACTGGAAATGCAGAGTCTTTAAATGTTGGTGTTGCTACTTCTATAATTTTATATAAACAATTTAAAAAATAAATGTATAAAAATTTAAAAAATTCATATTATAATATTAAGTATATCATTTTCTTTGATATACGTTAGATATTATTATATTTGTATAACACAGGTACGTTTTAAATGGTACCTGTGTATTTTATTTTAATGTATATATTTTTTTAAATTGCACAATATATAATTAGACAATTTAATTTGTTTTGTTAGGAGGTATCTTATGAAAGCGTTAAATTATATAGCCTTAATTCTTATAGTAATTGGTGCATTAAATTGGGCATTGATTGGTCTATTTCAATTTGACCTTGTAGGTGCAATTTTTGGAGGTATGACATCAATGTTAAGCAGAATAATATTTACAATTGTTGGGCTTGCAGGTCTTTGGTCACTTACATTCTTTGGAAGATTAGGTGAAGAATAAGGTTAAAAATTAATTTTTATAAAAATACAGCATTTACTTTCTTGTAATATGCTGTATTTTATATATATAAATTTATTTTTAATTCATATTTTAATTTATATTTATATTAATATTAATATTATTATTTTTTCTTAAGAAAATCAAGTATAAGGGAATTTATTTGTTTATCATCAGTTTCAATTTCCTCATCGTGATTATATATATTAGATATACCAGGTATTATTGTATCTAATTCTTTAATTTTTTCTATAGTGCTATCATTTGGAAATATTATACTCCACATATTTTTTCCATTGCCACTTCCTAAAATAACACTTGCACTATCATATGTACCGCTATACATTTGAGTTTGCATATTATCTTTTTTATCATATGATATTTTTCCAATTTTAATACTTGAGGTATATTTTTTATCATTTTCACATATTGTGTTATTTGCAATTTGTAAAATTTCATCCTTATTTTTTTCTATTTCATTTTTTAATTCATTTTTATTATTTATATTAAAATTTACAGGACATGGAACAGAAATATTTATACCAATAATAAAAACAGAAATAACTCTGCCATCATTTTTATATATTCCATTTGCAATTTTAGTAATACTTGCAACCACAAATGCAATAAATTTAACAGATGGAGTAGATGGTTTATCATCTAGTGTATGTGCAATTATAATAACCTGCTTAACAGTAATTGCAATGTTAAGAGGTGTAGGGGAAGTTGCAATTCTAGGAAGTATCGCTGTTGGAAGTATTTTAGGATTTTTAATGTTTAACTTAAATCCTGCAAAGGTAATGATGGGAGATACTGGTTCATTATTTTTAGGTGGATTAATTTCGTGTTTAGCATTATATTTAAAAATGCCATTACTTTTAATTGTAATAGCATTAATACCAATACTTGAAACTTTATCTGTAATACTTCAAGTATATTATTATAAAAAGACAGGTAACAGAATTTTCAAAATGGCACCATTACATCATCATTTTGAATTGTCTGGTTGGAATGAAAATAAAGTAGTTAGAGTATTT
>ENA-OOSB01000746-OOSB01000746.1-human-gut-metagenome-genome-assembly--contig:-NODE-746-length-12755-cov-1.621024_pt1 | contig 12755 bp, 11 predicted proteins | sample MGYA00241173_ERZ501204 | MGnify/ENA primary metagenome ERZ501204 (study PRJEB25962, sample SAMEA1965384) | human gut metagenome | biome: human gut; feature: human-associated habitat; material: faeces...
CTCTTAAAGCATTTTCTGCAAAAGTATCTAAATACTTTTTATTTTTTTCTTGAATATTTTCATTCAACATATTAACAAAACCGCTTTTAGCATTTAACATCTTAACGTCTCTAGCACCTCTAACTAATTCACTGGTTAAACCGGTTACTTTTTCCTGTTGCTTTCTTTTTTCTTTATCAAGCTTATTTATTTTTCTTGACTTTGATAAATGTAGCATAGTTAAAATAACTGAAACTGATAAATAAAAGATAAATACATACTTGTTAATAATAAATATTGAAATAAATGTTCCTATACTTGAAATAATTCCAACTAATCTTCCATAACCTACAGTAAACATATTTGCAAGTTCATCAGTGTCTCTTGTCATTCTTTGAACAAAAACACCACTTGAATTATTATCCAAATCTGTTTGGGAAACTTTCAATATTTCACTGCTTAAAGATTTTTGTAATTTTTCTGTAACTCCAACAGTAAACTTTTGGGTATTTTTTCTTATCAACACAGTTTTAAGGGCATTTATCAATCCTAATATTAAAACAACTAAACTCATAACTATTAATTGAATCCAATTATTATCTGTTAAATATACAAGTTGATTAGCAAGTAGAATCGGTAACGCAATACCAATAAAAATACCAAAAAGTGATCCAATTGTTTCATATATTAAGCAACTTTTATATTCTTTTCCGTATTTATAAACAGTTTTTATATTTCTAAAAGTTTGTTTCATTTTATCACCATTTCTAAGTTGTCTATTAAATTTCTTATTAGACTTTTCATTTCTTCATCTGTAACAACAATACTTTTACAAGCGATTTGACAAGATAAACCATGAGTATAAAATCTAACATCACGATATAACGTTTTTGCTTGTTCTAATGTTAAAGAATATTGTTCAGGAATAGATGTTATAGTTTCAACATTCCAACTTGATGATAATACTTCATCAATTGTTCTTGAACCTGCTAACTCAGACATAAATAACGCTTTAAATATTTTCGATTCATTATAGGCAAAACTAGCATATGCGTAACTTATTGTATAAAGATAATCATTTTTATCAACAATTTTTTCAATATATAAATCATAATAATCATGAAGATATTTTTTCAATTCAATTTTAAAATTATCCATGTTATTAAAATTTCTAAACAATGGTTGAGTAGAACAACCTATATATTTACATAAATCTCTTGAATTTAATAACTCTATACCAAATTCATTAATATAATCCTTTGCTTTAATCAAAAACATTTCCTTATCATATTCCACTTTTCTTGCCATATAATCACTTCTTTCAATAAAATATCAATTGTTATTTTATTATATAATAACATCATTGTCAAATAAACATAACAAATGTTATTTTATAATACATAAAAATTTCATTTTAAAACAATATTTCTAATTTAAATTGCCATCTAAATACTCTTCTAAAGTAAGATTTCTATTTTTTAAATCTAAGGCTATTTCTTTACTACCAACATATCTAAAATGCCAAGGTTCATAATTATAACCTGTAATGCTTTCTTTGCCCTTTGGATATCTTAGAATAAATCCATATTTATAAGCATTATCAGCTAGCCATATAAGTTCTTGTTCATTACCACTTAATTCATCAAGATATTCTCCATTTACATTTAAAGCAAAATCAACCGCTAAACCAGTATGATGTTCACTTGTGCCGACTAAAGCATCTTTTTTTTTAGCTTCATCTAACCCATCTCTATCAACATAATAGTCAAAAACATGTTGTTGATACTCTAGCGAACGATAACCAGAATCCAAAATTACTTTATTAAATCCAGGTATAGCATTAACATCATTAAGCATTTTTAAAACTGCTTCGCATGTATTTTTTTCTAAAAATACATCTTTCATATGAAAGTCTTTACCAGCTAAAACAATTTCACCTAGCATCTCTTTATTAAACAAATTAGCTTTATTAACAAGAATCAAATAATTCATATAGCCTCCAACTATACCTTCAATTTTTTCTATAAACATTTTTAAAACATGTTCTCTAGCTATACTATAACATAAGTTTAACTAATAATGGTCCAATGATTGTCAAAATAGAATTCGTTATAAAAACTTTTATGTCTAATTAATTTAAACTATAATTATTTTTTTTATAGTTTTTATTTAAAATAAAGATTTTTCATTATGAATTTGATACAATAATTATATAGGAAGTGATTGCTATGAAAAAAATAATAATTGCAATGCTGATAATACTTCTTTTTGCGTCTGGATGTTCTAAAAAGGACGTTGAATTAATTGCAATATGTAATACAGAAAATCGTCGAGCAGAAGTATATAATAACATCGATAATAAAGTAACAATAGAATTATATGGTAAAAATGATAAACTGGTTAAAATGGTAGTTACAGATACATATACTAGCCCAACGTATGAAGAATATAAAGAAAGTATTGCAATAGATTATAACAGACAAGTATATAATTCAAAAAAGAATACAAATGGTATGCAATATGAATATATTGATGATTATACTAATCTAATTTCAACTTATAAGGTGACATATATAATATCTAAAATGACTTATGCTGAAAAAGATGATATGGAATATCAATCAATGTTAGACGAATATGGTGAAATGATGCCATTTAAAAAGATTGTTGAATTATATGAAAATGATGATTTAAAATGTGAAACAAAGGTAATGAAGTAATATTTTCACAATTACAAAAACAGACAAGTAAATGTCTGCTTTTTGTTTACAATAAAAACGTTTTACTCATTTACAAAAAATCATCTATATAAGATACCTTATTTGCATATTAATTTATTTTCAAATTTATTTCCTATTACATTTAAAGTTCTAGGTGCTTTATGCACTGCTCTCTTTTAATTCAACTATAACATAATTATAATAGATATATTTTAATTATTCTAACTACTATAAAATAATAATTAGTTACTTAAAAAATAGAGTATATATTGATTAAATAAAACTGCTAATTATTTATATTACAAAATATTTTATGATATAATGTTTATAAGAAAGTTTATAAGGAGTGTATATATGTTTGATAATATAAATGGTAGGTTAGCTAAAGATGCTATTTTTACAATTAGGCATAGTTGGTTACATAGTGATGGCAATGAATATGCTTACGAGGGTAAAGAATTAAAAAATTATTTAAAAAATAGAGATAATGATATAAATAAAAAAAACAAAGTAATAGGTTCAATTTTAGCAGGAGCTATAGGTGATGCATTAGGGTATAAAATAGAATTTAAAAGAAATGTTAAAAGTGATGAGGTAACTGACTTTGATGATACTGGAATCATATCGGATGATACTCAAATGACATTATTTACTGCAATGGCACTAATTTATAAAGATATAGTCAGAGATGCAACCTACAAAGATGTATTTTATAATTCTTACTTGGATTGGTTTGATACTCAAAATAATAAAAAATCTGAAGGAAGAATTTCTAACTTAAATAAAATAGATGAATTAAACGTTTGTAGAGCCCCTGGAAATACCTGTTTATCTGCATTAGGTTCTGGAAACATTGGAACAGTCGAAAATCCTATTAACAATAGTAAGGGATGCGGTGCAATTATGAGAATAGCACCTATCGGATTATATATTGACAACCCAGTTGAGGCTGGAAAAGTAGCAATTACTGCAAGTGCAATTACCCATGGAAATATCCTTGGATATACCTCATCATGTATTTTAGCAGTTCTATTAAATTTAAAATTAAATAATCCCAAAAAGCCTTTAAAGAAACTAGTTTATAAATCAATAAAAATATTTAAGAAAGAATATAGTTCTATACAACAAAGCGAAGAAATAAAATATATGCTTAAATTATTATCGAAAGCTATACATCTAAGCGGAAAAAATATAAATGATCAGACAGCTATAAATATGCTAGGAGAAGGATGGGTAGCAGAAGAAACTTTAGCAATAGCAATTTATTCTTGCCTAAAACATTCAAACAACATTAAGGATACATTGATCTGTGCAATTAACCATGATGGTGATAGTGATTCTACAGGAGCAGTTGCTGGTAATATTATTGGAGCATACTTAGGTTTAGAAAACATTCCAGAAGAATATACAAAAAAACTAGAATTAAATAATTTAATTATTACAATTGCTGGATATATTAGCAAGGATTTAAATTTTTTAAAAAATTCAAATAATGAAAGTAGTTGTCTATTCCCAGGCAAACTTGAAAAATATAAAAAAGAAAATAAAGATAGTAATAATGACATATCATTAGAAGAAATAAAAAACGCAATAAATAATAAATAAGATAAAAACTGTAAGAAAAATATCGCTTACAGTTTTTATTTAAAAAAAAGCATAACTTTTTTTTATTCCATCTTTACAATTAATAACATATATTTTGAATTTATGAGTATTTTAAAGCATTAACATATTATAAATTAAATATTTCTATTACATTTTCATGCCACTTTGTAGATAAAAAAGAGTATATCTATATAATATACCCTATTCTTTTTTCGGTTTATCACTAATCTTATTACTTATTGCTTTTAAGGTTTCCAAATACTCTTTTTCTACTGGACTTATTGTTTTTACTTGATATTTCTTATATTCATCTTTTGCTTTTTCTATTGCTTTATTATGGCTAATTGCACCTGCACCCACAAGTAACTTTTCTCCAGTACTGGAAAGGATTGTATCCAGTTGTCTAATATAATCTTCCATATGCATAGGATTATGTCTAATTGCTTGTATTTCTGCAAAATCAAAATATCCAGAAACCAAATTATTTAAAATTTTTATTTCTTCTTCTGTTAAATAATTTTTAGCAATTACAACATCACTCATTACTGGCAAATCACCTTTAAAAGTAGTTAATCCCATAAAAGGTTTATCAGAATTTGCTCTTTCATATATTACTTCAGATGCTGTATGTCCATGGGCAGCATAATGAAGTTTATTTTGCACAATTTTAAAGAATTCAATTGATTTACTGTCTTTAGGATCATAATCTACAGCAGTTGCATACAAATCAAGGACTTGTCTATATAATACTTTTTCTGATGACCTAATATCCTTAATTCTAGCAAGTAATTCTTTCCAATAATTACCTCCACCATTACCTTTAAGTCTTTCATCGTCCATAGTGAAGCCTTTAATCATATATTCTTTTAATCTTTCAGTCGCCCATCTTCTAAAATTAGTAGCAACTTTAGATTTTATCCTATATCCTAAAGAAATAATCATATCCAAGTTATAATATTTAACTTTTCTTTCAACGTTTCGATTTCCTTCTTTTTGAACTGTAAAGAATTCTTTGACAGTTGAATTCATTTCTAATTCTTCCTCTTCAAAAATATTTTTTATATGTGAGCTTATATTTTGCTTGGTTGTATCATATAAATCGGCCATTTGTTGTTGAGATAACCATACTATTTCATCTTCAAGTTTTACATCTATTTTTGTTTTACCATCATCTAATTGATATATTACTATATTATTTTTTTCTTCCATTAAAAACCTCCTTTTTAAATTTAAAAAGTGTCAACACATTATTTCTCGTTCACACCCTTATTTTACTATATATTTATAATATTTTGTGGACAAGTTATATAACTCGAACTAATTTACAATTTTATAATTATTAGTTTTCCCTTATTTTTTGCTACTTTCCACAACATTGTTTATATTTTTTACCCGAACCACAAGAACATAAATCATTTCTTTCTAAATCATGGTTATTTTCTATATTAGTTGTTCTATTAAATATTATATATTTACAAACTTTATTATCATAAGATTGTTCATATTCTTCATATTACCTATATCTAAAACATTTCCACTCTTCCATTATCCCGATTATATCATATATGTATTCATACCATGGTTTGAATGAATATATATTTCTATTTATTTTATAATTTTCTTTTATAATATCTTCTCTATCTAATGTACTTATTCCTGATGTATATTTCTCACTTATTTAATCACCTCGCTTTCATTTTACAAGATGATTATATCACACATTTGTTCTGTAGTAAACATTTATTGTGTATTTTTATATACTTTTCATCGCGATTTTCGACAAGAAATATATGATATGTTAATTTATATATTTTTTAAAAAACATACTCCGAATGTCCTATTACCATGCTATAAAAATTTTAGCATGGTAATTTCAATATGACTTTCCTATTATATTAAAAAGAGTATGATTTTTATAAAACTCTCAAAAATTTAATTTTTTAAACACCCTATTGGAACAACATATACTCCATCTTCTCTTTTATATGCATACTTACCTGTTGCAGTTAATACCATTAAAAATGATGGGTTATTCATCTTTTTAGTATCAATTCCTGAATACATTGTTTTTAAATTCTCAGCACCATCGTTTATTAAATTATCTCCACCTAATTTTATTTCAATTAATCCATATGATCCGTTTCTTAAGTGAATTACTGCATCACATTCTAAATCATTTGCATCTCTATAGTGATATACATTTCCATTTAAACTTTCAGCATATACTCTTAAATCCCTAATACACAAAGTTTCAAATATTAATCCAAATGTATTTAAATTTTTAATTAAATCATCTGGTCCAATCCCCAAACTAGCAACTGCTATTGAAGGATCCACAAAATATCTTGTGTCTGAAGTCCTAATTGCAGTTTTACTTCTTAAATTTGGATTCCATGCTGGTGCTTCTTCAATAACAAATATTTTTTTCAAAGCACTTATATAAGACAATACGGTATCAGTATCTAATGTTGAAGAGTCATTATTTAACATATCATTTCTTATTGTTTCATTTGAGGCTTGAGTTCCAATATTTCTTGCATAGGCTCTCATTAATCTTTTAACTCTTTCTGGGTTTCTTTTTACATTATCAACTTTAGATATATCTGACTCTACTACTGCATCATAATAGTCAAATACTTGTTCTAAAGCAATATCCTTTTCCATAAATGTACTTCTAGGCCATCCACCTCTGCAACATAGAAAAGCAATGTCATTTAATTCTAATTCATTTATTGCAGATATGTTCGCAGGAGAGTTAAAAAGTTCTTTTAAACTGATAGTACCATTCGATTCTTTTGATTCATACAAACTCATTGGTCTCATTGTTAACCATGAAAATCTTCCTGTACCAGTATGTGTTACCTCATTCATATTAGCTGGTATACTTGAACCAGTTAATATAAATTGTCCTTCATCATCTCTGTGATCTACTTCAAATCTTATAGCATCCCATAATTTTGGAGCGACCTGCCATTCATCAATTAATCTTGGCGTTTCGCCTTTAAGCAATAATGTTGGATCCAAATCAGCAAGTGTTAGATTTTGTGTTTTGTCTTCTGGTTTTGTCATATATAATATACTTTTAGCTACTTGTTCAGCAGTAGTAGTTTTTCCACACCATTTTGGTCCTTGGATTAAAACTGCCCCCTTACTTTTTAGTTTTTTCTCTAAAATTTCATCAGTTATCCTTACTCTATATTCACCCATGAATTTTCCTCCCTTAATTAATAGTATAACACTTATTTTTAATAATATCAATTTTTTTCGGCTATTTGTGTGATTATTTTTCGGTTATTTGTGCTTTTTGTTTTCGGCTATTTATAAAATGAATATATTACTTATATATATTATTTTAGATAGTACACACATTTAATATTTATCTTTCTATTGCTCTTTTTATTCTTTATCAAAAAATCATCTCGAATCTTTCATTGTTTTTTAGTCTTATAATTACAGATTGAATTACTTCATATTTTTTATATAAATAGAGACAAATGTTCCCAAAAAAAAGATTTAGCAAATTAATTCACTAAACCTTTTTTACAATATATAGTATTATTTATTAAAAGCTTCTTTTATTTCTTCTTTTAATTTATTTAAGAATTCATCTAAAGGAATGTTATCCATTTTTTCTCCTTCTCTTTTTCTTACAGATATTGAGTTATTTTCTACTTCATTTTTACCTAAAATAATCATATATGGATCTTTTTCTAATTGTGCATTTCTTATTTTATGTCCAATTTTTTCATTTGAAGCATCAACTTCTACTCTTATTCCTGCATTTTCTAATGTATTTTTTATACTATATGCATAATCAACTTCATTTTCAGATATAGGTAAAATTCTAACTTGATTTGGAGAAAGCCATAGTGGGAACGCTCCTGCATATTTTTCAATAAGAAGTGCCAAAGTTCTTTCATAGCATCCAAGAGATGATCTATGAATAATATATGGATTTTTCTTTGTTCCATCTTTATCAACGTATTCCATTCCAAATTTTTCAGCAAGCATTTGATCTATTTGAATAGTTATAAGAGTGTCTTCTTTACCAAATACATTTTTTATTTGAATATCTAGTTTTGGTCCATAAAAAGCAGCTTCACCTATTCCTTCTTTATACTCAAGCCCTAAGTGATTTAATATTTTCTCCATAGTTCCTTGAGCTTCGTTCCATTCTTTTTCAGTACCTATATATTTTTCTTTGTTATTTGGATCCCATTTTGAGAAACGATATGATACATCTTCATAAAGTCCTAGAACCTTAAGCATATATATAGCAAGTTCCAAACATTTTCTAAATTCATCTTCTAACTGTTCTGGTGTACACATAAGATGACCTTCAGATAATGTAAACTGTCTTACACGAATAAGTCCATGCATTTCTCCTGAAGCTTCATTTCTAAACAAAGTTGAAGTCTCATTAAGCCTCATAGGAAGATCTCTATATGATCTACCTCTATTTAAATATGCTTGGTATTGGAAAGGACAAGTCATTGGTCTTAAAGCAAATACTTCATCATCTTTACTTTCATCTCCCATTACAAACATATCTTCCTTGTAATGATCCCAGTGTCCTGATAATTTATATAAATCAGATTTTGCCATATATGGAGTTTTTGTAAGTTTCCAACCACGTTTTGCCTCTGTATCTTCAACAAATCTTTGTAGTATTTGAAGCATTTTTGCACCTTTTGGTAAAAGAATTGGCAAACCTTGACCTATGATGTCACTAGTTGTAAATATCTCAAGTTCACGTCCAAGTTTATTATGATCCCTTTTTTTAGCTTCTTCTCTTTGTTCCACAAAACTATCTACTTCTTCTTGAGTTTTAAAGGCTGTTCCATAAATTCTTGTAAGCATTTTGTTATGTTCGTTACCCTTCCAATATGCACCAGTTGTAGATATTAGTTTAATTTTTCCTACTCCCTTTGTATATAACATATGAGGCCCAACACATAAATCCGTAAATTCACCTTGTTTATAAAATGTAATTCTCTCACCATCTGGTAATTCTTCAATTATTTCTTGTTTATATATTTCTCCATTTTCTTTAACGAATTTTAGAGCTTCATCTTTTGAGAGTTCAAAAGTTTCTAATTTAAGATTTTCTTTTATAATTTTTTTCATCTCTGACTCAATCTTTTCAAGATCTTCTTGCTTTAAAGAAAGATTATCAAAATCATAGTAAAATCCTGTATCAATTGCAGGTCCTATTGCAAGTTTTGCATCTTTATATAGCCTCTTTACAGCTTGGGCTAATATGTGTGATGCTGTATGTCTTGCAACTTTTACATCATAATCTCCTTCAAAAACTTCTCCGTCATTTTTTAAATACTTCATAAAATCACTCCTTTTTATATCAAAAAATGTACCTCTATAGACATACATTTTTTGTCTATAGGGGTACAATATATTTATTGCACGGTTCCACCCTAAATTTTACTTAATTTATGATTGTACGTAATCAACGATGGTTTCCCATTAACTCAGGGGTAGTCTTCAGAAAATTCTTACTAAAATTAGCTTACAGCCCATGACTAATTCTCTCTTGTAGCAGTGTATAATCCTACTCGTCCCTTCAACGTTACATTAATATTATACTACTATTTTTTAATTTTTGCAATATTTAAATTAAATTTTAAAAAATTAATTTATAAAATATTCAATGTAAAAATTTAAAATATTATATATCACATGTTGACATATTATGTAACTAGATGTATAATGATGACTGTCAAAATAAGTTAATATATCTAAACTAAGGTATATTCTATTCTATATTAATTTTAAAGGAGAGACTATCATGAAATGTGAAGAAATAACAATCTCACGTGAAAACATTCAGGAAATATTTAAGAAAATATCGCAATGCTTAAAAGCAAATCCTGACACTCATATTTTTTTATCTGAAAATATAATAAATGTATTAAAAAAAGAAGGTAAAGACTATCATATATACATGCACAATTACATTTGCAAGTATTCATCAAAACTTTCAAATATATTACATTTTTCACTTCATAAAGATATTTCATTTAGTGATGTAATTTCATCTATAAGCTGCATAAAATTTTCTATGGATTACTACATGATTGTTATATATAGGGGATACAAAATTCCAAAAGAATATAGATACGATGAAGTAAATTTAAGAAATTGTTTTATCTTCAATTTATCTAAATAGGTTTTAAAAGCACTTGCAAACGTTTAGGTTTACAAGTGCTTTTTTCTATTAATAAATATTTTAATTTTTACTTAACAACAGATGACATTATCTCATAAAAGTTATTATTTTTATATTCAATTACATCATATTTTACTTCAAATTCCTTCGTTTCTTGAAGAAGTATTTCACTTGTCCCATCTTGATTTAAATCAGCTACGAAATTTAAAGAATATATTGGCCATTCCTCAGCATTATCTTTATTATTTATATAGTTATATTTAATTAATTTACTTTTTCCTGTACTACTTACATAGACTATTGCACTATATGCTCCTTTTCCTTTATTTACCTCATTTGTTGCAAAAATGATATAGCCTTTTTCTATGTCAGATAAAACAATATCATATACTTCTGTAATTTTTACACTCATATTAAATATTCTATACATTCCAAGTGATCTTTTTACATCTTTTATATAACTTTCATCAATATTATTTACCTTTGTGGCTGGATTTGGCATAGCATTAATATCTGAACTTGCAATTGCAAAGTACTCATTTAGCAAATTTTGTTTTGATATGGTTGTATATATACTTGCCGTTTTTGTATCCTTAGAAATTTTTCCAATATTATATTTTCCCATTTTTCCATCTTTTGAATATGCATCAACTTCAGTATTTTCCCCATTCTTACTATTTAAATAATACTTTTCATTTGCAACCCATTTTTTATCATAAGTAGCACCTAGTATTAAATTATTAACAATTATTGGAGTCGAATTAGAAGCCACATCATCAGATACGTTACTAGCTGATGAATCAATCCTTTCAAATACAATTTTCTTACTAAATAAAGAAAACAACAAAACAGCAATACACGCAACTGCAATTATTGATAAAATTATTATTATAACCTTTATTCCTCTCTTTGCTTTTAATTTCTCTTTTGAATATTTTTTCATTTATATACCTACCTTTCTTACTTATTTAAGTCTTTTGAATAATACATTAAATTTTTACAAATGTATGATGGATTTTTTCCATCTTTATATTTCTTCTCACAGCAATAGTCACTTATCGTTTTTTCATATTTATCAAATCCTTGTTTAACAAAAAAGGAATATCTTTTTCAGTTACGCCAACTAAAATTTTATTATTTTTTTGCTTAAAGTTTCCACATAAGAATTTTAATAAACTTTTAGCATAACCTTTATTTCTATATTCTTCTTTGGTTACTAAAATCTTTATTTCTAAGTTACTATTATCATCTAAGAAAATATAAACTCCTGGACTGCATTCTGCAAATATATCTGTTATCTGCTGCCATATTCTTCGTTCACTTGTTCTAATTGAATGAATTCTCTCTAATCATTCCTTGAAATAGTCTTTTCCAAATTTAGGTCCGTTTTTAAGCAGTTCATCATTTAAAACAAATCCTTTTTTATGTACTCTTTCAGCATATTAGTTGCCCGTTGCCCATATTCTAAAATCCGTTGCTTTTTTTGAGTTCACTCTATATCCAACAGCAATTATTTCATCTAAGCTATAAAAATTTGTATTATAGTTTTTCCATCATTTGAAGTTATTGTAATTTTTCGAATAACTGGTTTTTCTGGTAACTTGCCTGACTTAAATGTTTCCTTTGAGTGATAATTTATTGTGTTCATTTCTACTTCAAATAATTTTGACATTGATTTTTGGGTTAATCAAAAATCTTCATTTCTATATTTCTACAAATTGTAATTTGTTTTTAACTTTTATATTCTCTCACACATTTAATAATAAATTCTTATTTACTCCATTTTCTTTTTATATTTTCTTTTTCCTTATCTTTTAGTGATGAAAATAAATCAATATTTAATTTATTACAAATACTACACAAAACAATAAAAACATCTGCCACTTCGCTTTCGATAGTATCGTAATTTTTTATTTTTAACCTATCAATTGACATTGAAGTTTCATCTTTTCTTATCGCTTTTGCTAGTTCTCCAACTTCTTCTGTTAAAAGTAACATAGTTTTTTCTATATTTTGCTCAGAAAATCCTCTTAATTCTATTACCTTTTTTATATATTCTTGCACTTGAATAAGTGAATTTTCTTCATTTAAATTTCTCCACAATTCTAATTGTATATTATCCATAAGATCTTCTCCTATATCTATTTATAACTTCCTAGAAATTTATTCTATTTCTCAATTGTATAATCTTTTCTTTACTCTCCTTATATTCAAATCTTGGCTTTACAAAATTTTTTGAACCTCTTTTTTCAAATGAATATCTAGGA
>ENA-OOSB01000764-OOSB01000764.1-human-gut-metagenome-genome-assembly--contig:-NODE-764-length-12532-cov-1.767091_pt1 | contig 12532 bp, 9 predicted proteins | sample MGYA00241173_ERZ501204 | MGnify/ENA primary metagenome ERZ501204 (study PRJEB25962, sample SAMEA1965384) | human gut metagenome | biome: human gut; feature: human-associated habitat; material: faeces...
CCCCCGCCAATTTCTTTTATTTTTTCCTCAAGTTCTTTTAAGTATTCTATAGCAGATGTTGGAGGTGTATCTCTTCCATCTAAGAAAGCATGAATATATACATTTTCTATACCTTGCTCTTTTGCAAGTTTTAGTAATGCGTATAAATGGGAATTATGAGAGTGAACTCCTCCGTCAGATAAAAGTCCCATTAAATGCAAAGAACTATTGTTATTTTTTACGTTATCTATTGCTTTTAAAAATTCTTCATTTTTAAAGAAATCACCATCATTAATTTCTTTAGTGATTCTTGTTAAGTCTTGATATACTATTCTTCCTGCCCCTATATTTGTATGTCCAACTTCAGAATTTCCCATTTGACCTTCAGGAAGTCCAACAGCCATACCACTTGTTGCTATGTATGTATTTGGATATTTTGCTATTAATTTATCTAAATTTGGAGTATTTGCTAGTTTAAAGGCATTTCCTTTACTCTCATCATTTAGTCCTACTCCATCCATTATCATAAGTATGTATTGTTTATTTCCATGCATAATTTACATCTCCTCTATTTTTGCATTAGTAATTATATCATCTTTAGTCATAATTTACAATAGCTACAAAATCATTTTTAAGGCTAGCACCTCCAACCAAAGCTCCATCTATATCTTCCATATTAAGTATTTCTGAAGCATTAGCTGGCTTTACACTTCCTCCATATAAAATTCTTACTCTTTCTGAAACACTTGCACCATATTTTGTTTCTATAGCTTTACGTATAAAATGGCACATTTTATTTGCATCATCACTACTTGCTGTTTTACCTGTACCAATAGCCCAAATTGGTTCGTAAGCAATTACAATATTTCTTTTTAAATCATCACCTAGTATTCCATCTATACATTTATCTAATTGCTTTGCTACAACGTCAAACATTGTACCATTTTCTCTTTGTTCTAAAGTTTCACCAACGCAAATTATTGGTTTTATATTATTTTCAAGTAATTTTTTTACTTTCTTATTTATCATTTCATCTGTTTCATTAAATATACTTCTTCTTTCACTATGTCCTACTATACAAAAATCTACAAATGCTGAAACTAGCATTGGAGCTGACGTTTCACCAGTATATGCACCCTTATCTTCATAATATACGTTTTGTGCTCCAAGATGTATATTTGTATTTTCAAGTAATTTTGATACTGTTCCAAGTGCTACAAAATTTGGACATATTGCAACATCTACAATATCTGTATTTATTCTATCTTTTATACTACTTACAAAAGCTTCTGCCTCTGTTATTGTATAATTCATTTTCCAATTTCCAACTATTAATTTTTTTCTCATTAAAACCACTCTCCAATTATTTATATACTTATACATGTATATATTTATATTTTAACACCAAATTATATTAAAAACAACTTTTAATTTAAATTTGTATAAAAATTGAGTGTATTATGGTTACTATTATAGTTCCAAATGAATTATTTCCTTTATAATTACCTCCATTGAATATTTTTTACGTAAATGTACTTTCTATTCAATAGCATTATATTCTATTATTTTACTTTAATTTCCTATTTTTATCCACTTTTTTAGAGTCATAACCAAAGTATTAATTCCTATTTCATTTTTATTTATATAACAAACCATGCTAAATATTTTAAGAAAAAATGTAAAATGAAAATAGGACAAATTTCAACTTGTATTTGAAATTTGTCCTATTTTTTTAATTTGTTATAACAAAATTGCTTACTGTAGCATCACTTATCCAATCAGGTTCTATTTTTTTATTACTAAATTTGAATTTTAATTTACCTTTATTATCTACACTCCAAGTTCCATTCCAGTAGTTTGGATTATCCATTTCTATAATTGAAAAATTATTATCAGATAGATTTTCATTTAATTTTGATATTAGGTTTTCAAATGATGTATCATCTAACGTAGAATTATTGATAATATACATACCTATTTTTTCTTGTATTTTGTTACAATCATCTATAAATTTATTTTTATTTTCATCTTTGTTATACTCAGATTTTATTTCTGTACAATACTTTGTAGCATTTAATTTACTAATATCTGTTGAATCATTTATTTCTATTTTTTTATTTAATGATACAACTATAATTATTACAGATATTATTACAACAATAGAAAATACAAAAATTAAAAATTTCTTCCTATCTAGAGTATAACTCTTTTTATTTTTTTTTGCCATATTCTTTTCCTTTATTTATCTTGTAATGCTTCTATACCTGGAAGTTTTTTTCCTTCCATAAGCTCTAGAGATGCTCCTCCTCCAGTAGATACATGTGTCATTTTATCTTCAAGTCCAAACTTTTCTACTGCAGCTGCACTATCTCCACCACCTATTATTGTTATTGCATTAGAATTTGCCATTGCTTCAGCAATTTTCTTTGTTCCATTTGCAAATTCTTCCACTTCAAACATTCCAACAGGTCCATTCCACACAACTGTTGCTGCTTTTTTTATTTTTTCTACATACATATCTACAGTTTTAAATCCTATATCAAGTCCCATAGAATCTTCGTCAATATTTTCATCTTGAGTAAGTACTGCATCATATATTCCAGAAGTATCTTTACTTTCTATATGGTCTACAGGAAGCAAGAATTCCACTTTATTATCTTCTGCTTTTCTCATAATTTCTTTAGCAATATCTATTTTATCATCTTCAACAAGAGATTTTCCAACGTTATATCCTTTTGCTTTTAAAAATGTAAATGACATTGCTCCACCAATTAACATTGTATCTACTTTATCAAGTAAATTTGTAAGTACAGCTATTTTACTTGATACCTTAGATCCACCAATTATGGCAACTAGAGGTCTTTTTGGATTATTAATACTATTATCTAATGCATTTATTTCTTTTTCTATTAAAAATCCACATACAGAAGGTAAATAGTGTGTTACTCCTTCTGTTGATGCGTGAGCTCTATGAGCAGTTCCAAATGCATCATTTACAAATATATCAGCAAATGAAGCTAATTTTTCTGCAAATTTAGGATCATTTTTTTCTTCTTCTTCATACATTCTTGTATTTTCTAATAAAACAACATCACCATCTTGCATGTTATCGATAGTGTTTTTTGTTTCATCTGAATATATATCTTTTAAAAGAGGTACTTCTTTTTCTAAAAGTTCAGATAGTTTTTTAGCAACTGGCTTTAAGCTTTTGTTTTGACCAGTTTTTCCTATATGAGAACATAGTATAGTTTTTGCTCCTGCACCTATTAAGTAATTAATTGTTTTTAATGACTCTACAATTCTTTTATCACTTGTAATTATATCTGGATTATCTTTATCTAGTGGAACATTAAAGTCACATCTAACTAAAACTTTTTTTGAACTTACACTGATATCCCTTATTGTTTTTTTGTTTAACATAAACTTTCTCTCCTTTATACTTTTAGGCTAGCTTACACAAAGCTAGCCTAATTTTAATTCTTTATTTATGGTCTACTCCATACATATGAGTGATTAAATCTACAACTTTATTTGAATAACCCCATTCATTATCATACCATGATACTAATTTTACAAAGTTATCGCTAAGTTGAATTCCAGCTTTTACATCAAATATAGAAGTATGAGGATCAGAAATGAAATCAGATGAAACAACATCTTCGTCTGTCCAAGACATAATTCCTTTTAGTTCTCCATTACATGCTTCTTTTATTTTTTCTACGATTTCTTCATATGAAGCTCCTTTTTCAAGTCTACAAGTAAGGTCAACTACAGATACATCTAGTGTTGGTACTCTAAATGACATACCAGTTAGTTTTCCATTTAATGATGGTATTACCTTACCAACTGCTTTTGCAGCACCAGTAGATGATGGAATAATGTTATATGTAGCAGCTCTTCCACCTCTCCAATCTTTTTTAGATGGTCCATCAACAGTTTTTTGTGTAGCTGTTGCAGAGTGAACAGTTGTCATTAATCCTTCAACAATACCAAAATTATCATTTATAACTTTAGCAAGAGGTGCTAAACAGTTTGTTGTACAAGATGCATTTGATACAATATTCATATCTGATGTATATTCGTTATTATTTACACCCATAACAAACATTTTTGCATCTTTTGATGGCGCAGAAATTACAACTTTTTTAGCTCCACCTTTTAAATGAGCTTGTGCTTTTTCAGTTGTTGTAAACACTCCTGATGATTCAACAACATATTCAGCTCCAACTTCTCCCCAAGGAATTTCTGAAGGTTCCATGCAATTAAATACTTTTACAGTCTTACCATTTATAACTAAATCATTACCTTCAACCTTAATATCAGCGTTATATTTTCCATGAATAGTATCATATGTTAACATATATTTCATATATTCAACATCAATAAAAGGATCGTTTACAGCAACAACATCAACATTATCCCTTTCTAAAGATACTCTCATTACTAATCTTCCTATTCTTCCGAATCCGTTAATTCCTACTTTTATCATAAATTTATTCCCCCTTATTTATAACACTTATATTTTATCTCAATCTCTTTTCATTTGCAATAGTTTTATGCAATGTTTATATTATTTTCATCGCAAATTTTGATAAATCTTTGCATAAATAATTCCCTATAGCACCATAACCGATACCATAGGGGGGATTAATTTTTATTCAACTATCATATTTGAATTAAAATTCATATCAAGTTTTATTTTATCTTCATCATTTTTCTTTTCACCAGGTTTTAATATATCCATTTCCTTTATAACAGCTTTATATTTTTTAGTATCTGGATCTAACTCAAATACACTGATACTCTTTGTTAAATCTTCATCTAAATGTTTTAATTCAGTAGTAAAATATAAATCTTCATCCTTTAGATATGTACTTACCTTTTTTATAATTCTAAACATTTCAGCTGTATGTTGAATATCCTCTCCAACAAATATTACTCTAGGAGGTGTATAAAATCCAGCATCATTTTTTGTAAAGTTTTCAAAGAAGTCTGAATAAAGTTGTACTTTCTCTGCAAACATATTTTTCCAATCATCATTTCTTCTTACAACTTCAAATATAAAATTCTCTTCTTCAGAAGAATTTTTCAAAGTAACAAGACCACCTGTTGGTTTAAATTTTACATTATATTTTTTGGAGTATAATAAAATATTAGGATTTGTACTTTTAAAAGCTGCAACTTTTTGCATATATGCAATAATAACTTGATTTCCAGCAAGCTTTCTTTTTACAGAATAAGCAGGTTTTGTATTATCTGTTGGTTGCCAAGCTGTTGGTATATTTCTTTGTTTTAATATATACGTTGCTATTTTATCCATTGAATAAACTCTATATGAACTTTTTCCAGAATCACTTTGAAAATAATATCTTGAAATTACTTTTGATTTTGTTAAATCTTCAAGCCATTTAGCAACTCTTGTTTGCCTTTTATCTTCTTCAATATCATTTATCTTTCCTCTTAAATCTAAGATTTGAGTACATTGTCTTGAAGTAATAAATCCAAATTCATTTACAACCTCTAAAGCTTTAATATGAGATTCATTAATATATCCCATATCCATTTTAAAAACAACTTGATTTATTGAAGCAAAACCTTCTTTTCCATCAAACACTTTTACTTCATTTTCCCTCACTGCAAAAGGTGATACAACTGTTTTTACTTCCTTATCATTTACCATTTTTCATCTCTCCTTAAATTTAATTTAAAATTTAACTTTTAACTAGCTAATTTACTTAAATAAATATGCTAATAAAAATACCAAATTGTATAAAAACGTACAATTTTTCTATATACATTATACAACAAAAAAGTTTGCTTGGCAATATCACAAGCAAACTTTTCATTATTTTATATATCAACACCATTAATTTACATACATTGTCATCCTTGTTCCTACTTCTTTCCAAGGAGATGTAATTTCGTATACTTTTCTATTACATAAACTATAATTTTGAGTTTCATCGGTAATATTTGAACCTCCAGAAGCAATTCTTCCACCATTCATTGATGATCTTTGAGTCCATTCACATACATTTCCAGCCATATCATATATATTATTTATACAGTAATTTGAGCTACTCCCTGTTTTTTCTAATTTGTTATAGTAGTTTCCGATCTCTTTTGAATTATATACATATTTACTTAAAGTAGAAGTATTAAGCATCCATACTAAAGCTGCATCCCATTGACATCCCCATATCATTTCGGTTGTTATATCATCTCTATTATACATTTCTTTTAAAGCTTTATATAAATCTATCCAATTTTGATAAGTAATATCATCTTCTCCAGCCTTTGAAACAACTTCTTCTTTCTTAACTATCGCGTTACTTAAATTACCTATTTCAAATCTACTTATGTAAAAACCTTTATTTTTTTCAACTTGTTCAACCATTTTATTAAATTCTTTTTGATACAGTTCTTCAGAATTTAAATATTTATAACTATCATTATCATCAAAAAAACTACTTTTTATACTATAAGGCTCAAACGAAAATTCTTTTGAAAAATTATCTTTGAGAATAGTATAACTGTGATTTTCCATATCAAATGCATACACGATTCCATAATAATTATCATTATCTTTAAAAGCAATAGGATTTTTCCCATTTTCAATTAATTTTTTTGCTTCATCAAAACTATCTACAACAGCGTTTTCAACTGGTATCCAAACAAATTGATTTCCTTCAATTTTACTTAAATCTTTAAATTTTGTTCCTTTTAATTCATCATTTTCATTATCAGAAATTACTACTCCTGTATCAATATCCCCTCCAACATAATAAAAACCACTAGGTATATTTATACTTGATCGTATTTTCTTTAATTGTTTTATATTTATTATAGAGTCATAAAGTACTATTGACGTAAATATCAAAAATACAGTAAAAATAAAAAATATAATTACCATCCATATTTTAGATATTTTTCTTTTCTTTATTTTTTTTTTCATCAATCAACCACCCTATCTAGCTAAAGCTAAAACTATTCACTAAATTCATCTAATTTTAAAAACATAAGATACATAATTATCTGTTTTAAAATTAATCTTAATTCCGTTACTCATAGAACAAATATATTCTTCATAATCATTATTTTTTTGAAGTTCAAAAGCAACCAATTTCATTGAAAGAATTTCAGATAAATTATCACTTATATAGTTATTAAATTCTTGAAAGGTTCTGAATTTTTCATTTTTTACTTCTTCATCAAGTAGAGAATATGCATAATTTCTATAAAAAATACATAAACTTTTAAAATCTGAAATATAATCATCTAAATTATTTATTTCACTATTTTTAGAAAAAATATTATCATTTTGTTTTTTTACACTCTTTAATCTTATTTTTACATTATCTCCCAAATTTAAATTATTATATTTATTATCATCAATATAGTCCTCTAAGTATACACTAAAAGTATTATTTTTATTATCTAATTTTATAAGTAAATTAAATTCGTTTTGTTCATCACAATTTTTATATAGTTCATAAGAATTAACCATATACAAAGATATATTTTTACTTTCCTGAAGCTTATATATACTTTTTATTTCTAATGTATCAGACTTAATTTCCTTAATCTTTTCGTTAAAATTATCACTATTTAAATTATATTGTTTTATATATTCTCTATCAAGTAATTCATATACAGATTTTTTTGAAGAACTCATATATGTTTTACAATATAAATAAAACTTATTTGTACAAGTTTTTACATCATATGCTTCGCTCAAATTAGATACATTTGTTACTTTACAAGTATTAAAATTTAAGCAGGAGAAGACAAAAAATAAAGAAATACATACTACTATTACTATAATTTCAATACAAAATAAAATATTTTTTTTATTCATTGCCATCCTCCTAACTAACTATATTATTAATGAGCCCAATCATATACACCTGTCTTAAATAATTTCCATTCAGATTCTCTTCTACGTATTAATCCATATTCACCGCCATTAGTTACATATTTCATGAAATTGTTATACAATCTATCGCTTTTACCATTATCCCACCATTTCTTATACGCAGAAACGAAAGTTTCACCTGGACAATAACTCCAAGTATCACCATAATACCAACCAGTTGATCCCATTTGATAAGATCTGCATATAAGTGCATCAATTTGATAATCTTTTAAATTTAATCCACTACACTTATCTTCTATTTCACTTTTCCTTTCAGACATATTTTCAAGTGATAAATTATCTACGAATTCTTTAGGAATTTTAGCACCAACATTGGTAGAATACCCAGCTTTACTTAATACCGCTTCATATCCACCAGCATTTAAATCTATACCATGTCCAACAGCTTTATTGCCACCAGCAGCAGCATCAGTATATATTATATAGTATTTATGATCTGAAGTTAAATGACCTTGAGATTCTAAATAATCATCATTTCCTTCCCAGCCCCAAACAAAATCAATACATTCTTCACTAAGATCTCCACTTCCTCCACCAACTGGCGAACAATCTTCATTAAAGAAATCTATTGGATCTAGTCTCGTATTACTATAATATTTTGACATACTAAAATCTCCGTCAAATTTTTCTATTTCAAAATGTAAGTGGTTTCCTGTAGAATTACCTGTAGACCCCATAATACCAATTTGCTGTCCTTTATTTACTTCATCGCCTACACTAACTGTTAAACTTGACATGTGTCCATATAATGTATAATAACCACCAGAATGCTGAATTATAACACAATTTCCATAACCATCTCCTGTATTACTAGCCTTTACAACCTTACCATCGGCAGCTGCAACAATTTTTGCACTTGCATTTACGGATGAAGCAATATCTATACCATTGTGCATAGTTCCTGGTTGGCCTGTTATTGGATGAGTTCTATTTCCAAAAGTACTAATTATTTGATCCCATAATTTCTTTCCTGCTTCAACATATTCTGGTACTGGCCATGTAAATATTCCTCTTTTATATGAAGATGAACTACCACTATATTTGGAAAAACTAGTAGAGTATATATTTTCAAATCCTAAAGTTTTACCATATGCCCAAGGTAATGAATCATTCTTATCATACACCTTTTGAAATAAATCTTTTAAATTCCAATATGATAATTTAAGTTTTTCTCTAGAATATCCAACATATTCATAATACTCTCCACCTTCACGTATGTATCTATGGAATATATCAGGATTTGAATTCATAAAATCAATTCTATTTAATCCATCTGTTTTCTTCAATGACGTATAATATTTTCCTGATTTAGTTCCTGTACAAGTTGTATCTGAAGTACTAGAACTATCACCACTATCACCTGAATATTCTGTAACATTACCTTTATTAGAAACAAAATAGCAATCAGTTAAGTATTGACCTCCTGAATAAAATACACTTATTGGATTCCAACCATTTTGAATTGCATTATATGAATCAGGATTTGAAACATATATCTGAGTCCCATCTCTACTTATATCTAGTATTGCCATATAATGTCCATTTGCGCTATATCCTGGATCATGTACAACAGCAACACAGCCGTCCTTTAACAAATTCTTTAGTTGTGACTGACTAGGTGAATTAATTGTTTTTACTTTTGCATCACTTGCATAATCACTTAGCCAAGGAGTAAATTGTGTACCACCACCAGTTGACTTTAATTTTTTAGTAGCATCTTCAAAAGTAGCCTTTGTACTATATCCGCTTCCAACTATCATTGTACTTACAGTTCCGCATTCACTACTCCATGAACAATTTACAGAACTTATATCATATCTAAAGACGTAAGAATTTCCATTTTGTTTATATTCTTTAAATCTTCTACCTGTAGTTCTACTCTCATATATTCCAGTATAGCCAGTTGAATTTACATTAGATGTTGATATAACTTTACCTTTTCCATCTCTGTTAGAATTAGAAGAAGAATTATTACTTGAAGAAGATGAGCTACTGCTTCCTGAAGACGTACTTCCTGATGATGTAGAAGAAGAGCTGCTCGAAGCTGAATAATCTTCTCCACATAATGCTGTTGCATCTACCTTTTCTTTCCTTTTATCTGATTGATTGTACATTATTAAATCATCAATTGTGTAATCAGATGTCTCTGAATCAGTTTGGCTTAATTTATCCTTCCATATTCTTGTTACGGTATGCTCAAGTCCATTCTCATAATCTGTATATTGCTTAAATGTAACATTATATGAATATGCAGTAGTCCTTTTTGTTGTATTTGTTGGATCATTTTGTGGAATTGCATTACCAAACCTACTTGCTTTATCTAAATTTGCTCCAGATATGTTCCCATTACTATCTACTGTAAGTCCATACATTGCATTTTCGCCTTTTTTATTTATGTCCTCTGTAGACATTGTTTTTGCATATGTTGCTATAGACTCATTTGTAGAATCAGCATTTCTTCTTTTAGCAGCATCAGCATCACTGTATACTTGATAATTAAATTGATTTACTATTTTCGCATCAAATACATCAGCCTCTTTTATATAAAAATGTGATGTATATTCGTCTTTTTGGCTTACGGCTTCTTCTTTCATTGGATCCACTGTTCCACCTGCTATTCCAGATGTTGTTCTAGTATTCTTTGGTGTCCTACTATCTTCAAATGTTTGTGAAGAACCAAGACGTAAAGAATAATTCTTAGCTCCATTTTCATATTCACGTTCTATAACTTCCACAGTAACCATATCATGTTTTTTTATTTCATCATATGTATAATATCTTGTTACAGTTGTATGCTTTTTTAACTCATACCAATTTGCAACTATATTACTGTATGCTTCTTTTATTATGTTATATGAAAAAGCTGGTGCCCTGTTATTATCACTTTCAGTTCCATTTAGTACCGATGCATTACTCATTGCAAGAGGTATATACCATGTCTGCAAATATGGTAATGTTAAATCAATAAATTTATCAAGTTTAACTTCCTTTGGATCTCCTGCATTATTTTTTGTCGTATCAGGATACTTTAGTCCTCTTTCCTTATCTTCCTTAAAATCTTTTATGTCTTCACCCGCTGTTGCATTATGACTAAATTTTTTCCAATCAACATTGTTAAAATTATATTTTTCTGTTAACAATATGTGTTTATATAAAGGTAATTTATCTTCAATATTAACTATTCTGCTATCCTTTTTATCATATTTTACATCATTTGTACCAATACTATACTTCATCAAAGTTTGAGTTTCAGCTCCACCCTTATCTTCGTCAATGAATTTATCATACATTGCATTTATATCTTTTAACTTTACTTTTATAAGGCTTGCCTTATCTTCATATAAACTTTTAGCATCTTTATCTAAATTAGCATTAGAAATATAGTCCTCAACACCACTTGTTACAACAGAACTGCTCTCTTTTATCATTCCCATCATTAAAAGTGCAGCTAATATTATAAATATAAACAATATAACAATAACAACTATTTTTACCTGCATTGGTAAAAGTTGCCATAAAGCCTTTATTCCTCTTCCTACAGCTTCTTTAAATGATTTCCATCCTTTTTGTGCAGTTTTTTTAGCACCTTGTTTTGCAGCTTGTCCAAGTGTAGATCCTCCTGATGGCATCACATCCGAATCTGTTGATGGAGTATTGTTTTTTTCATTATCCATTTTTAACCACCATATTATAAATAAACAAATAGTTGACAATATTAATTTATATATAATTTTTTTATAGTCAACTCTAAATATACATACCAATACTTTTAATACATACAGTATATATTAAAAATTAAAAAAAAGCAATATTGTATAATAACAAATTTAATATATACTTTAAAGAAATTTAAATCGTAATAACAAAATTTATACAAAAATTCCTATTTTATTGTATCTTCACTTTTTATTTTATTTTTTTTCGTAATAACAATAATTGATAACATTACTACTAATAACATTACTAAAAAAATATATAAAAACTAACTTTAGATTTACCTTCATATCTTAAATCTGATTCATCATTTATCTTATTTCTTAATACTTTCACTTCATTTTTTTGAAAATCATTTTTTACATTGGTATACGAATAAATATAATAATTATCACTAAATTTTAAGATTTCTAAATCATTTTCAAAAATTCTTATCGTATTGTATGTCCTATATTCTCCTCCAACCAAATTATTAATTGAAAGAATCAATACATTATCATTTTCTTCCACATTCAACTTAGATAAAACATCATACTCATGTTTTTCATTAGAAAAATTATCTGAAGATAAATACTGAATATATACCGCAATCTTTTTTTATGCTTCTAAAATTTCACCATTTTGTAAAGATATAGATAAAATTTCATAATGGTCATCTCCAGTAGATGAATCCTCTATACTAAATTGTATTTTATAAAGCGATTGACAATATGCGTTGTTTAAAAATATTTTTTTGCAGTTTAATAACTAATCACCTCATTTATAAAAAATCAAATACTTTCCACAATAAATATATACTTAAACAAAATTTTATGTTTAAATAAAACTTTTTTCTATATTAAATTTTCCTACTTGTGTTCTTTTTAGTTTTAGCATATATCCTACTGTATCTAGTTTTTTGGC
>ENA-OOSB01000769-OOSB01000769.1-human-gut-metagenome-genome-assembly--contig:-NODE-769-length-12454-cov-1.232357_pt1 | contig 12454 bp, 10 predicted proteins | sample MGYA00241173_ERZ501204 | MGnify/ENA primary metagenome ERZ501204 (study PRJEB25962, sample SAMEA1965384) | human gut metagenome | biome: human gut; feature: human-associated habitat; material: faeces...
CTCCCGGCTTTGGCGGCATCAATCTGGAAGATATCAGTGCTCCCAGATGCTTTGAAATTGAAGAACGTTTAAAAGAAATTCTCGATATCCCGGTATTTCATGATGACCAGCACGGTACAGCCATCGTCGTTCTCGCCGGAATCATCAATGCCTTAAAGGTTGTCGGCAAGAAAAAAGAGGACTGCCGTGTCGTTGTAAACGGTGCGGGAAGTGCCGGTGTTGCTATCACAAGACTCCTTTTAACCTATGGTTTTCCGCATATTACCATGTGTGACAAGGTCGGTATCGTTTCCAAAAAGACCGAAGGTTTAAACTGGATGCAGCAGAAAATGACCGAGGTTACCAACCTTGAGCAGCAGACCGGTACGCTTGCAGATGCCATGAAGGGTGCTGACATTTTCGTTGGTGTATCCGCTCCCGGTATTGTTTCTGCAGAAATGGTCGCTTCCATGAATAAGGATGCCATTCTGTTTGCCATGGCAAATCCGGTGCCGGAGATCATGCCGGATGTGGCCAAAGCTGCCGGAGCAAAAGTTGTCGGAACCGGACGGAGCGATTTCCCAAATCAGGTAAACAACGTGATCGCTTTCCCTGGTATTTTCCGCGGTGCATTGGAGGCACATGCCACCCAGATCACAGAAGAAATGAAACTTGCAGCAGCAGAAGCACTTGCAGCCCTGGTTTCTGACGAGGAATTAAATGAAGATTTCATTATGCCGGAAGCATTTGATCCACGTGTGGCAGAAGTTGTAAGTGAAGCAGTCAAGTCTCATGTCCGCTAATCGCTACTATTCTCTGAACGATTACTGTAAAGAGGTCTTCGGGGAAAAAGTGTACCGTCTCAGTCTAAGCGGTGGGATGACGTGTCCCAACCGCGACGGAACACTCTCTTACGGAGGATGTGCATTCTGCAGTGCCGGAGGCTCCGGTGATTTTGCCGCGGATGCATTTCTGCCGGTTTCTGAGCAGTTCATACAGGCCAGACAGAAAATCGCCGCCAAAACACACTGCCAGAAATTCATTGCGTATTTCCAGTCATTTACCAACACCTATGCCCCCGTTGACGTTTTGCGTCAGCTCTATTCCGAGGCAATGGCACCGGAAGAAATCGTTACACTTTCCATAGGAACCAGAAGTGACTGCCTTCCTCCGGAAACCTTAGAACTCCTCTCCGATCTCAATCAGGAAAAACCCATATGGATAGAGCTTGGTCTGCAGAGCATCCATGCAAAGACGCTGTCTGCCATGAACACGCATACCACGGTTGCACAGTTTGATGCCGCTGTATCCAAACTTCATGCCCTTGGAATCTCCGTGATCGCACATGTTATTTTAGGATTTCCCGGTGAAACAAAAGAAATGATGAAAGATACCGTCCGGCATGTCGCCGCACTTCCGGTTTCTGGAATCAAGCTGCAGCTTCTGCATGTCCTGCGTGGCACTGCACTGGCAGAACAGTATCAGCTTCATCCGTTTCCCATGATGGAACTTGATGAATACAGCGATTTTGTGATCGACTGCCTGGAACTTCTTCCCCCGGACATGGTCGTTCACCGTCTGACGGGAGATGGTCCCCGCAGTCTATTACTCGCCCCATCCTGGAGCACAGACAAAAAACGCATTTTAAACACCATTCATCGCCGTCTCAAAGAACGCAATACCAGACAAGGAGAACATTTTTATGGCTGAACCATTTACAATCTATAAACTTACGATCTTATATATGCTGAGCAAAGCAGGGTTTCCGCTTTCCAACACCCAGATTTCCAATTTCTTTCTGGAACAGGAATACACAGACTATTTCCGTGTACAGGAAGTAATCGGGGATCTGGTCGATGCCAATTTAATCCATGCAGAGTCCACGCACAGCAACACACAGTACTCTCTGACTTCTGCAGGAAAAGAAACACTTGGATTTTTCAAAGATAAATTAAATGATGGAATTGAAAATGATGTTCAGGGATTTTTTGAAAAGAATAAATTAGAATTCCGACAGGAAAATTCCATTCTGGCAGATTACTATAAGACAACCAATCAGAAATACGCAGTACGCTGTCAGGTACGGTCTGACGGCAATCCTCTGATCGACCTGACGCTTTGCGTAACTACAAAAGAACAGGCAGAAGCCATCTGCAATAACTGGAAAAAGAAAAGTGAAGATGTATATGCTGTACTGATGGACACGCTGCTACAATAAGCCGCGTGTCATTTTTTCTTTTTCTGTACGCTGTATCCAAATTTGCCGAGTTTTTTCCCAAGAGCAAAATATTCTCCGTGGGAATACATGATAAGCCCGGTTCCGTTGATGTCAAATTTTCCTGTTTCATCCAGATACGCATCATCCACCGTTACGCCAAGTACTTCCGCCACAAACATCGTATGACTGCCAAGCGGATGGCTCTCCACCACCCTGCAGGCAATATTTACAGGACTTTGCGCAATTGCCGGAGCTTTCACATGCTCCACCGGAACCGGTGTAAGTCCTGTTTTTTTAAATTTATCCACATCTCTTCCGCTGACCACACCGCAGTAATCACAGGCCTTTGCCAGTTTTTCGTTGGTCAGATTAATCACAAATTCTCCGGTTTTCTCTATGATCTCATAAGAATAACGGGATGGGCGGACGGAAATGGAAACCATCGGCGGATTGGTGCAGACGGTTCCTGCCCATGCCACGGTAATAATGTTTGGCCGATGATTCTGATCCGCCACACTGACCATCACAGCCGGCACCGGATTTAACATATTTCCCGCTTTCCAACTCTGTTTTCCCATTTTTCCACTCCTTTTGCCTGTTCCTGTTATTTATAATCCTGTTATAATTTCAGATCCGTATTTTCCCGGATAATATCCGCGATCAGTTCACGCTCATCCATATGATGCTTCACACCCTTGATCTCCTGGTAATCTTCGTGCCCTTTTCCTGCAAGGACGATGATATCGCCATCCTCGGCATGTTCCATGCAATACCTGATGGCTTCTTTCCGGTCCGGTATCGTCACATATGCGCCATCGGCTTTGTGTACCCCGACCAGAATATCGTTGATGATATCCATTGGTTCTTCATTTCTTGGATTATCCGATGTGACAACCGTCAGATCTGCCAGTTTTGAAGATACCTCTCCCATCTCATAACGGCGGGATTTTGCACGGTTTCCTCCGCATCCGAACAGGCAGACCAGTCTGCCCGGCTCATACTCTTTCAAGGTCGTTAACAGACTCTCCAGTGCCATGGCATTGTGTGCATAGTCAATCATCAGCGTATATCTCTTTGTTACCGGTACAATCTCAATTCTTCCCTTGACACTTACATGAAGCATCGCCTTTTTGATTTCTTCAACACTGACACCAAAATGATGACAGATTGCAATGGCGGTCAGGGAATTATACACCGAAAATTTTCCCGGCACATTGACTTCCACATCAAAATCCATGGAACCTCCCACATGATATTTTACACCAAGTGCCCCATGCTCCTTTTTTAACTCTACCTTCTGCGCAATCAGATCATTTTCTGCTCCATACCCAAACGTCTCAACCGTACAGGTATGTCCCTGTAAAATGCCCTGCAGATGCTCGCTGTCCCCATTAAAAATTCCATGCCTGCACTGCTGGAACAAAAGACTCTTGCAGTGCATATAATCTGCAAAATCCTTGTGCTCATTTTCTCCGATATGATCCGGTTCAAGATTGGTAAACACGCCGATATCAAACACAAATCCGGATACGCGGTGAAGCATCAGCGCCTGGGAAGAGACTTCCATCACAACAGCATCGAGTCCCGCATCTACCATTTTTGCAAAAAGCTCCTGTACCCGGTAAGATTCCGGTGTCGTATTTGCAGAAGGAATACGCTCAGAACCAACAATCGATTCGATCGTGCCGATCAGTCCGGTTTTGATCCCCGCAGACTCTAGAATCGAACGAACCATATAGGTTGTCGTTGTTTTTCCTTTTGTTCCGGTAATACCGATCGTCTTTAATTTTTTTGCCGGATGCCCAAAATATGCCGCAGACATGCAGGCAAGTGCCAGACGGCTGTCCTCTACCTTGATATATGTAATTCCATCGATCGGCGTTACATCCTTTTCTACGACAATGCTCCCTTTGCTGCCACATCCGGAATAAACTCATGTGCATCACGCACACTTCCGCTGATGCACACAAACACAGAACCTTTTTCAACCTTGCGGGAATCATATACCAGAGTCGTAATCTCTGTCTCCTCGCTTCCCGCCAGTATCTCATATTCCATTTCGTTGATAAGTTCTTTAATTTTCATTTAATTTTCCTCCCATATTCCATGAAACACTTCTGTCGCTGGTCCGGTCATATAAATATGATTGTTATCCGGATCATACTCGATGGTCAGATCTCCGCCCCGCAGATGCACCAGAACTTTATTTTCTGTCTTATGATTTAAGATACATGCCATAACCGTGGCACAGGTTCCGGTACCACAGGCAAGCGTCTCCGCAGATCCGCGTTCCCACACCCGCATGGATGCTTCCGTCGGGGAAATAACGTGTACGAACTCTGTGTTGGTCCGTTTTGGAAACCGTGGATGATGTTCAAACTCCGGACCGTATTTTTCCAGTTCAAAATGTTCGGTGTCCTCCACAAAAATTACCGCATGTGGATTTCCCATCGACACGCAGGTCATCTTCCACTCTCTGCCCTCTACTTCAATCGGCGCATCTACCACCTGTTCTCCCGATGCATCTACAGGAATTAAATCCGGTTTTAATATCGGTTCTCCCATATCCACACGAACCAGCGAAACCTTGCCATCCGCAACCGTCAGCTGCAACGTTTTTACCCCGGCTCCGGTTTCAATCGTAATCTCTTTCTTATCCGTCATTTTATGATCATATACATATTTTGCGACACAGCGGATTCCGTTTCCACACATCTCCGCCTCCGAGCCATCCGCATTGTAAATCCGCATCCTGAAATCCGCGATATCCGATGGGCCAATAGTGATCAGACCATCCGATCCGATTCCAAAATGGCGGTCACTCACTGCAATTGATACCTTTGCAGGATCTGCTATCTTTTCCTCAAACAAATTGACATATACATAATCATTTCCGCACCCATGCATTTTTGTAAACTTCATATTTCTACACTCCTTTTTTCTTTTCCATCCTGTCGATTCAGAGCTTCTATTCTAAGTATACCCGCACGATCTGTCTTCTAAAACAACTACAGTGCTTTTTATATTGCAAATTGTGTGGAAACATAGTACACTGAATCTAATTAATATTTACAGGAGATTTATGCAATGTCAGAACTCTCACATTATGAAAAAACAGGATATCTTCATGACGATTTTAAGATTTTTCACTTAAAAGATACCTCTATGCGCCCGATTGACTTTCATTACCACGATTTTCATAAAATTCTGATCTTTCGCAAAGGAAATATTTCTTACAATGTGGAAGGACGTAGCTATGATCTGATACCGGGGGATATCGTATTCGTTCCCGCAGGTACGGTCCACCGTCCGGTTCTGCACAGCTCTGAAATTTATGAGCGCATCATCATCTATATTTCCAGACACTACCTGGATGCCTGTCATGATTCCGACAATCTCTCACTCTGCTTAAAAGAAGCGCATCAGAAAAAATCGCATGTACTGCGTATTCCGGCACTGCAGACAACACAGATTGCAAGAATTATCCACGATCTGGAACAATCTCTGGATTCCAGAGAATACGCAAACGAACTTTATCATAAACTTCTTTTTCTGGAGCTGATGGTGCAGTTAAACCGTGCAGCTCTCTCCAACCGCATTGAATATCTTTCTACCACAGCCTCAAATCATAAAATGATCCATGTGATAGATTATTTAAATGCACATTTAACAGATGACATCACCATCGACTTTCTTGCCGAACATTTCTATCTGAGCCGGTATCATCTCATGCATGCCTTCAAGGAAGAAACCGGTTATACGATCGGAAACTATCTGACCACGAAGCGCCTTTTGCTGGCAAGAGATCAGATCGCCCAGGGGGAATCCATCACCACCGCATGTTATGCCTGTGGTTTTCACAATTATTCCACCTTTTCCCGGGCATACCGCAAACATTTTGGCTGTTCTCCCAGAGAACAGCGCAATTGATCTGTCTGCCTGTTACATTTTGCGCTCTGCAAGGGTGTTGATCAGCGCAGGAATCAGCTGTTTCTTTCTGGATACCACATTTTCCAGCATAATCCCCTGATCGGAAGGCTCGCAATTATAAGCTGCCGCAACCAGCTGCGATGCATCCGCACCGCGATAAATCAGATAAGTAGACTCATTTAAGATATCCGTCAGCATGACAAAAATCATCTGGATCTGTTTTTCTCCCATCATCTGTTCCAGTTTCGGCTCAATACGTTCCTGCACCTTATCCAGTTCGGTGCGTCCCATCGCGCTGATCTGCGCCACGCCAAAACTCACATCCTCAGCATGGAAAATTTTAAAATCCTGATTTAAAATTTCTTCTTCTGTTTTATTATCAAAATTGCTTCCCGCCTGAAACATTGCTGAGGCAAGCTCCTCGACCTTAACCTCTGCAATCTCTGCCAGCCGGAGTGCTGCTTCCCTGTCTATCTGTGTACAGGTCGGTGAGCGGAACATCAGCGTGTCAGATAAAATGGCTGCACACATCAGTCCTGCCATCTGCGAGGTGATCGTAATTCCCTTTTCCAGATACATCTGATAAATGATGGTGGATGTACATCCAAGCGGCTGATTGCGGAAATACACCGGAGACATGGTCTCAAGGCTGCCCAGCCGGTGATGATCGATAATCTCTAAAATTTCCGCCTCATCGATATTGGATACTGCCTGTGATTTTTCATTGTGGTCCACAAGGATCAGTTTCTTTTTCTCTGCTTTCATCAAATTTCTGCGGGAAAACATACCCACATAGTTCTGGTTTTCATCGAGAACCGGGAAATCCCGATGCCGTATATTGGCTACGGTCTCTCTTACCTCATCCACGTAATCATCCAGATCAAAATGAATGATTCCATTTTTTGTCATAAAATGCTTGATCGGCATACTCTGGTTGATCAGACGGGCCGCGGTAAACGTATCGTACGGTGTACTGATCAGAACGACTTCGCGTTCCTTTGCCGCCTCGATCACTTCCTGACTGATTTCATATCCGTTAGTGACAATCATGCAGCTGCAGTTTGATGCAATGGAAAGCATCTGCGACTCTTCCCCGTCCCCGATCATAACCAGGTCATCCTTGTCTATGGCAGAAGTCACTCCTTCCGGTGTACCGATTCCGATTACCACCTTGCCGTGAACAAAATACGCATGTTCATTTCCTGTCAGCAGCTGTCCGTCCAGCGTCTCTACAATATTCTTGTACTGGGTACGTGCGGTAGAAAGGATGGTATTATCATATACATCCATGTAGGATTTTGCAATATCTCCTGTTACAATCAGTCCTTCCAGCTTATTTTCCCGCACCACCGGAAGCGTAACAACCCCGAGGATCTTCATCATCTCCCATGCCTTTTTCATAGAGATATGACTGTTTACTCCCTCTGTACGGCGTATCTGAATATCCTTGATCTGTGTTCCGACATCCGAAATCATTGCCGGGGCCTCTGCATGAAACCTTTCCAGAACATACGCTGTCTCCGCATTTACAGATCCGGCTCTCTTTGCAATATAGGTCATTCCCGTAGCTGTTTTGGGATTCTTTTTTTCTATTTCATTTTTCAGGTTTGCATAAGAAATCGCTGCACATATGGAGTCTGTATCCGGATGCTTATGTCCTACAACCCAAACTTTCTTTTTTGCCATATCAGATTCTCCTATTCACATTTCTCTTTTCGAATTGTTCTATCTCTTTTTTGAGACAAAAAATGCAATCCTCATTCTTTTGAGAATTGCATATCCTTATTCTAAAACGCAATCACGCCCACACTAACCAGCAGGACCAAAAGTAACACCACCAGATTCACGATTCCAAGTATCATTCCCGTCAGGGAAAAAATACGGACCGGATGCATTCTGCTTTCCATAACGGTAAGCTTGTCCAGGCGTTCATCCATGCTGCGGAACAGATCCGAAATATTTCGGTAGCATTTTACATTTTCTGTATGTACTTTCTCGGAGATTTCTGTTTTTGCCGTGGTCAGCTGTTCTTCGATCTGCGCAAGAGAATCTTTCAGTTCCTTTGCTTTTTCTTCATTTAAGCGTTTGCCGTCTGCCACATCTTCCTTCATGGAAACTTCGATTTCTTCCATCTTGGCAGACACTTTGCCGATCAGACGATCAATCTGCTTTTCCACTTCCGCAGTGAATCCATCTGCTTTTTTCTGACGCTCCTCGAGAATCTGCCCCAGAGCATCTGCTTTCTCCTGACGTTCATCCACTAACGTCTGCAGTTCCTGTGCCTCCGTCTCTCTGGAATCAAGCAATGACTGTAACTGCTTGGCGCGTTCTCTGAATTCATCAATCTGGCTAAGTAAGAAATCTTCCCTGCTCACAACATTAACTTTCCTTTCCTGTACTTCGGGCTGTATTTCCGTGTCCGGCTTTGTCTCTTTTGTCTTCTGCGAAAAAACCTCCTGCGGTTTTTCCTGAGCAGATGCACGCATCCGTTCTTCATATGCAGCTTTCCGACGATTGTGCGCAATCTGTCTGCGCAGCTCCAACAATAATCCAGACATTTTTTCCTCCGCTGTATCAGTTCCTCTGTTTATTGTATCATTCTCCCACGTATTTGTAAACAAAAAAGACTGCCAGCATGACGGTACTGGCAGTCCTTCTCCTTTTATAATATTCAGATCTTAAGCGATTCCGTTTACTAATTTTGCTAAACGGGAAACTTTACGAGCTGCGTTGTTCTTGTGATATACACCCTTAGAGCAGGCACTCTCGATAACTGAAGAAGCATCCTTATATGCAGCCTCTGCAGCAGCCTTATCCTTTGCAGCAACAGCAGCCTCTACCTTCTTGATTGAAGTCTTAACTTCAGAACGGATTGCTTTATTTCTTGCAGTCTTTGTCTCTGTAACTAAAATTCTCTTCTTAGCAGATTTAATGTTAGCCAATCTGTACACCTCCATATCAAACTGTAATTTGTTTCCTGCGGTGAAACAGACACGGACGCTTCATCGCAAACATACTAGAATATAATATGTCAAGCTGTCCCTTCTGTCAAGATGTAATTGAAAAAAAGTTGTAAAAGTCTGCCAATATGTATATAATGTAGACATGAAAACGATTGATAACGACATCAAAACAGGACAATTCAAACAGATTTATCTGTTATACGGAGAAGAACAGTATCTGATCCGCCAGTACCGGGACAAATTAAAGCATGCACTGGCAGCGGATGATGATACCATGAACTTTTCTGCTTTCTCCGGCAGCGACATCAACCAGAAAGAGATCATCGATCTGGCAGAGACACTGCCTTTTTTTGCCGACCGCAGACTCATTCTAATCGAAGACAGCGGTCTGTTTAAAAAAAGTGCCGAAGAACTTGCCGATTACATGTCTTTCATTCCGGAAACCACTTATTTTGTCTTTGCGGAAAAAGAAATAGACAAGAAAACAAAGATGTACAAGCAGGTGAAAAAAAACGGAAGCATCGTGGAATTTCCGCGTCAGAATGAGACGACTCTCTCCCGCTGGATCGAGGGAAGAATCCGCAGAAACGGAAAAAATATTACAAGAGATGCCTATGCGCTCTTTATCCGTAAAACCGGTGATGACATGGAAAATATCGACAAAGAGCTGGAAAAACTTCTCTGCTACACGCTGGAAAAAGACTATATTGATATCTCCGATGTGGAAGCCATCACCACCGAACAGACCGAGAATAAAATCTTTGACATGATTGACGCAGTGGCACTGCACCAGCAGAAAAAGGCACTGGATCTTTATTATGATCTTCTTGCTCTCAAAGAAGCTCCGATGCGTATTCTTTTTCTGCTTTCCAGCCAGTTTCAGCGTCTGATGATTGTCAAATCCATGACCAATCAGGGATTTGGCAACAAAGAAATTGCTTTAAAAGCCGGCTGCCCGGAGTGGGCAGTCCGCAAATACAAGTCGCAGAGCCGTGCTTTTTCCATGGATCAGCTCAAACAGGCGATCCGCGATGGTGTGGAATACGAAACTGCAGTAAAAACCGGACACATGAATGACCAGATGGCCGTTGAACTGTTTCTGGTACAGTACAGTGCCGGAAAATAATTTTCTCTATTTCACATAAGTTTCGCACACCAGCTTATTTTCGATGACGCGCACCCGTATCCGTCCACCTTCGATGGTGCAAAAAAATCTGCTGCCGCTCTCTTTGATCCTTTGTACGGCATCCGGGCTGTCCGTAACGATTATCCTTTCCGGCTGAAGCAACCGTAATTTCCGGCCGGATACACTTCAATAACGCTTCTGCGTTCGCATAGCGCGATCCATGATGATCCGCCTTAAAAACCAAAACCTTATCCCATTTTCTGCGCCGGAGCAGCTGCTCTTCCACATCTGTGGAGATATCTCCACCAAACAGAGCGCTTATATCCCCCTCTTCAAATTGCAGTACCAGACACAGATCATTGACATCCTCCGCTTTATCCGAAGCTTTGGGATACAGACAGCGCATGGCTGCACGTTTGCTTCTTACCGTATCCCCCGCCTGCATATAAAGCACTTTCGTTCCATGGCTGCGGGCCAGTTCTGCCAGCTCTTTTGTCTTTGCTTCTTTTTCCACTGCTTTTGCAAACACCAGATACTCCACACGGTATCCGGACACAAGAACCTCCTTAAGACCGGACACATGATCGGTATCCGTATGACTGACAAACCAGTAAGAAATCTCTGACACTCCTTTTGCCTTTAAAAACGGCAGAATCCGGTACTTTCCCACCTGTTTCACATCGGTGCTCCCACCATCAATAAACATGGAAGTCCCGCCGCCCGTGCACAGATAAATACCGTCTCCCTGTCCCACATCAAGGAAATCAATCTCAAACGATTTCTTCTGTGGAAAAAGAAGAAAAAGCAGAAGAAACGCAATAAAACAGGAAAAAACTATGCCCTGCAGACGTTTCTTTCTTCGGCTTACACACAGATCTGCCGTTTCCCTGCAGTCTTTATGCTTTTCATTTCTGCGTGCACAGGCATAGATCGCCAAAAGAAACACTCCAAGCCCCAGGTAATACCAAAAGATCCGCATATGCGCAGGTTTCCCTGTGATCCTCTGCGCACCCGGAATCTTTAAGGAAACCTCACACAGAAACCGGTAACTGTCGAGCATCCAGCCACAGGGCGCAAACAGAACACGCCCCGCAGGCAAAAACGCCATCCCCACAATCACCCCAAGCACAGTAAGCCCCAGTAATCCGTTGACCACCGCAAGTACAAACAGGTTTATCAGCATCGCGTACACGGGAATTTCATAATAAGAATATGCGACCAGCGGGATGGTAAACAACTGGATTGCAAAACTTACCAGAATTCCTTCTTTTTGTCTTGAGAAAAATGTTTTTTTGATGGTTTCCTCTCCGGCCTGCTGTCTGCGTTTCCATGAATGTTCCCATTCCAGCAGTACATTGGCTCCCACTCCGATGGCAATCACCGCCATCACGGAAAACACAAATCCGGAATACGATAGCAGAAACGGATTTTTCCACAAAAGTACGAGCACAACAATTCCAAGCGCATTTAACATGTCATAGGCATATCCTGTCACATCCGCAAACAAATAAATCAGACACATGCCCACCGCCCTCTGTGTAGATACCCCGTTTCCGCTTAAAACCGCATAGGAAATCAAAAAAACGGTCGTTGCCAGCGCTGCTGTCACATACTGGGTATGCAGTCGTTTCCGCAGCAGGCGGTACAGTCCCATCCCCAGAAGGGAAATATGAAGTCCGGAAATAGCAAGCACATGGGCGATCCCCGCTCTCTGATACAAAGATTTTATCTCTGCATCCAGAGCCCCCTTTTCCCCTAACAGCATCGCAGAAAGCACGCCATCGTCCCGGATAGAATGCCGGATCACGTCATTTGCACACTTTTTCATATTCTGTAGTGCGCACCGGTAACGATCCGGTTTTCCATAGACCCGGCTGATCTTTGTGACCCATATGCCGAAATCAATTTTCTGACTCTGGTAAAACTGCCGGGCATCAAACATCCCTTCATTGGATGCTTCTGTAAATAATGAAATTGTACCCTCAATATTCAGGATTTGTCCAGCCGAATGGCTGGCAGAAGAAACATATGCGATTACATCATTGCATGGCAGTGTCTGCGATTCTGCTTCCACCGTGCAATCTTTTAAATAGTAATAAACGCATCTGGTTTTCGGTTCTATCCGATCAATCTTTCCCGCCAGGCGAACCTCCTGGCCATCTGTGAGTTTCTGCAGGTACTGCTGCCTGAAATCGATCTGTCGCTGCATCTGCAGCATCCCCAAAAGAAACATGCCGG
>ENA-OOSB01000775-OOSB01000775.1-human-gut-metagenome-genome-assembly--contig:-NODE-775-length-12401-cov-1.807630_pt1 | contig 12401 bp, 9 predicted proteins | sample MGYA00241173_ERZ501204 | MGnify/ENA primary metagenome ERZ501204 (study PRJEB25962, sample SAMEA1965384) | human gut metagenome | biome: human gut; feature: human-associated habitat; material: faeces...
GCCGCCTGTTATACTGCCTGTGGTCAAATCTTTGTTTTTATTTAGTTTTATCACAAAATCATTTCGTTGCAACCGCAGATTCTGCGGTCATATTTTTTTGTTAAATTCACTTCCGCATTTCGGACAGCGAACAGTATGATTGCCTTTTTTGTTGCGAACACGAAGCTGCGCCTTGCACACGGGACACTTGATATAACGGTAGTCCTTGCGGTCACGAATTTTCTTGAAGGTCAGTTTGAACCAACCTGTTACCGCATTGTAAATCGGAAGAAATTTTCTGTTTTCGGCACTTCTTGCAACAATGTTGCGTGAGAACATACGAAAACAGATAAGCACGATAATCAAGAGCATTATTCCGTCAATGATGTATCTTGCAACACGGTTCCACACAAAAATATTCACGAACCACAGTATAAGCAACAGCACCCAGAGTGCATTGTTGAGCTTATCCGTGCCGTATCTGCCCTGCATAAAATTGGCGAATCTGTTAAATAATCCTCGCATAAAGTTCATCCTTTCCGCAAAAAGCGGTAATTACAAAAATCATCCTTCCACCATTTTATCACAGGCAGGGCGTACATTCAATAAACATTTGACGATATATGTCACTAAATCAGCCGAGAACGAGCTTTGCCGTGTCAACGCTTTCTTTTGCGTCACGGCAGTAGTAGTCAGCGCCGATTTTCATAGCGTAGTCCTTTGTAAGAACCGCACCGCCGACAAATATTGTACATTTGCTTGAGCCGTCGGGATTCTGAAGTTCCTTACATTCTCTTACAAGCCTTATCGTGTCTTCCATACTCTTGAGGGTTGTTGTCATAAGAGCCGAAAGTCCTATCATTGTAATATTCTGTTCAACGGCAGTATCAACAATAAGCTGAGGATCAACATCACGACCGAGGTCAACAACTGTGTAGCCGTAGTTATCGAGAAGAACCTTTACAATGTTCTTGCCGATATCGTGAATGTCGCCCTTTACGGTTGCCACAATAATTTTTCCCTTGCTTACGGGAGTTCCGCTTGTCTTTGTAAGGTGCTTTTTAATTACATCAAAGCACTCCTGAGCTGTGTTTGCGCTTTGGATAAGCTGTGGGAGGAAGATTTTATTCTTTTCAAAATCTTCACCCACTCTGTCAAGTGCAGGAATAAGCATTTCGTTTACAACCTGCATTGCATCGGTTGTTTCAAGAAGCTTTGCGGTTGCGGCTGCACCTTCGTTTTTAAGTCCGTTATAAACAGCCGCAAAAATATCAACATTGCTGTCTGCCTTTTTAACGGGGGCGGCAGGAACAGCATCGTTATATGCGTTGATAAATTCAAGCGAGTTCTTGTCAATGCCGTTAAGCACACGGAATGCTCTTACAGCACCTGTCATCGACTCAACATTCGGGTTGATAATCGGCAAATCAAGTCCCTGTTCCATAGCCATTGTAAGGAAAGTTCTGTTTACAAGCTCACGGTTCGGAAGTCCGAAAGAAATGTTTGAAACACCAAGACAGGTTTTACAACCGAGTTCCGTTTTTACTCTGTGCAAGGCCTCAAGAGTCTGACGGCAAGCCGCCTGTTCTGCGGAAACCGTAAGAGTAAGACAGTCGATATATACATCTTTTCTGTCAATGCCGACAGCCTCGGCTCTTTCAACAATTCGTTTTGCAATCTCAAATCTGCCCTCGGCGGTTTTCGGGATACCGTTTTCGTCAAGTGCAAGTCCGACAACAGACGCACCGTACTTTTTGACAAGAGGAAGAACCGTTGCAAGGCTCTGTTCCTCACCGTTTACGGAGTTCAGAATCGGTTTGCCGTTGTAGTAGCGGAGTCCTGCCTCAATAACCTCGGGCTTTGTGGAGTCAATCTGGAGCGGAACATCACACACACTCTGAATAGCCTTGAGAACACGCACCATCATCTTTTTTTCGTCAATTTCGGGATGACCTACATTGACATCAAGAATTTCCGCACCGCCCTGAACCTGACTGAGAGCCTGGGTGAGAATATAGTCAATATTATTTTCAACAAGCGCCTGCTTGAACAGCTTTTTGCCTGTGGGGTTAATTCTTTCGCCGATAATTCTCGGACCGTTGATTTCAACAACCGTCGTTGAACTGCAAACGGTTGTGTCAACGCTCTTTGTCTGAGGCTGATATTCTCTGTCGGCAACCTCCGACTTGATTTTTGCAATATAATCGGGATTCGTTCCGCAGCATCCGCCGATAACCTTAACACCGTATTTGAGGAGTGAACAAACGCACTCGGCAAATTTGTCGGGCATAATGTTGTACTCGTTGCTGTTAGGATCGGGCAAACCTGCGTTAGCCTTGATTACAAGGGGAAGATTTGTGTATTTCGACATCTCGGAAACAACAGGTTCAAGCTCATCCGGACCGAGTGAACAGTTGACACCGAGAGCGTCAACACCGAGTCCCGTAAGAGTGACAGCCGCACAGGCAGGGGATACACCCGTAAATGTTCGTCCGTTTCTCTCAAAGGTCATTGTTGTGAGGATAGGCTTATCGCAGTTTTCCTTTGCGGCAAGGACTGCGGCTTTAAGCTCGTAAAGGTCGGTCATTGTTTCAAAAACTATGACATCGGCATCTTTACCGGCAAGAATCTGCTGTTTGTAATACTCATAAGCCTCGTCAAATTTCATTGAACCGGCAGGTTCAAGCAACTGACCTATCGGACCGATATCAAGGGCAACGAGGGCGTCTGTACCCTCAACGGCTTTTCTTGCAATCTTAACACCGGCGCCGATGATTTCTTCAACGCTGTAACCGCTGTCCTGAAGCTTGTAGGCATTTGCACCGAAAGTGTTTGCGTACACAATGTCAGATCCGGCATCAATATACCTCCTGTGAAAGCTCTCGATAAGCTCGGGGTGAGTAATGTTCAGCACCTCAGGCACATGGTCGTACTTTACACCGCTTTTCTGAATGAGAGTTCCTGTTGCACCGTCAAGCAGAATAAAATTCTTTTGGTTGAGATATTCACTAAAGTTTGAAAAATTCTTAAACACCACAATGTTCCCCATTTCTTCTGAAGCGACATTTGCCTTTCATACTGCAAATTGCACACCCTCGTTTTCTTCGTTCAATCGGATTGTCTGAAATTCCGAGAACCGCCGTAACCGACTTTGACGGCACAAGCAGACAGCTGTCGCCTGTTGTAAGACCTATTTTTCTCGGAGCGTCAAGTATTCTCAAATACTCCTTCTGCATCTCAATAGGATAGTCCCCATATCCGGGGCTGAAACGGAAGGTCATATACTTTCCGCTGTATTTTTCGGCAAGGATTTCGTCAACCTTTTGACACACCTGTTCAACGGCAACGCTTGCAAAGCTGTCAAGCACAACCGCCCTTGCCATATCGGAAATCTGACTTATACGGATAAGCTTGTCAATTTCCGAACCGATTGTCGCACACATCATAACAGCTGTGTGGCAGCCCTCAAGATGCTTTTTTATATCATTGCCGAGTAAAATATCGTCAAACGGAGCTTTGCGTTCAACATAGAGAAATCTCGGCTCTGCTGTTTTCAATATTTCTTTTTCGCATTCATCCATCAGCACATCCATGCGGTAATTAAGGCTGATTCCTGCACCGCCGAGGTAGCGTATAGCCTCTTTGCGGTTTAATCTGTCAAGCGTTATCATAAAAGACTTGACACCGCCTCCGTAATTTTTCTTGCAACATACGGGTTGTTCATTGTGTAGAGGTGGATGCCGTCAACACCGTGTGCGATAAGGTCAACAATCTGGTCAACCGCATATGCAATGCCTGCGTCACGCAAAGCCTCTGGTCTTGTATCATACTTCTGCATAATCTTTGCAAATTTTGCAGGAAGGCTTGCACCGCACATTGAAACCATTCTTTCAATCTGACTTTTGCTTGTTACAGGCATAATACCTGCCTCAATCGGAACATTCACGCCTGCAATCTTCGCTCTTTCAAGAAAGCGATAGTAAACGGAGTTGTCAAAGAAAAGCTGTGAAATAAGGTGGCTTGCACCCGACTCAACCTTCTTGCGAAGGTTGTGAATGTCCTCAACCTCATCGGTTGCCTCGCTGTGAACCTCGGGATAACAAGCACCGGCAATGTCAAAATCACCCTGTGACGCAATATATCTGCACAAATCGCTTGCATAAGTGAAATCCTTCTGCGGTTCAACACCTTCAACCCTATCACCACGGAGTGCAAGAATATTCTCAATGCCATTCTCTTTAAAAAGCGCAAGGTTGCGGTCAATATCAGCCTTTGTGCTGTTAATGCAGGTGAGGTGTGCCACGGATTCAACTCCGAAATCTCTCTTGATTTTTGTTGCGATTTCGCAGGTACGGCTCTTTGAACCGCTGCCGCCTGCGCTGTATGTTACGCTGATGAAGTCAGGCTTTAAAGCCGAAATTTCTTCAAGCTTGCCGTAAACCGATTCAATCGGAGAGGTCTTTTTAGGCGGAAATACTTCAAAAGAAAAAACTGTTTTTCCGCTGTTAAATAAATTGCTTATTTTCATATATAAACACCTCGGTAATGGTTTTGTTAAACTTGATTAATTATAGCATAAATAATTTTTGCATACAATACTGTTTTGGTGGGTTTTGTCGTTTAAGGCTATCATTTTTTTGGAAGTTTGGGTATAAGCAAAAATTATATCAAAGAGTTTTATAATAATTATAATTTTGTTAACAAACCAAATTCACCGTTATATTCTGTAGTGGCGAACCGTGTTCTCCACTACAGAGTATAAATTTACTTTCATAATAAAGCAAAAATTGCATCAATGCCGTATTCGGGCATCTGATGCAATTCCTTTATCCGAGTATCTTCTCGAATAGATTGCGGTGGCACACCGCCGACCGCAATTTTCAATTTTCAATTTAAAAAGCTCTCGCCTTAAAGCGACTGTCTTCACGAACCGAGAACGGTGGCTCGCCGTCAGTTCTTCTCGCTGTAATTCCTAAGTTCCGCAGGAGTTCTGCCGTATTCGGACTTGCAGAACAGGATAAACGAATTTACATTCGGAAAACCGTTTTCAATCGCCGCCTGTCTGACGGTGATTTTTTTGTTTCTCAAATCATCAATAGCGTGTTCAAGACGAACACGGCGAAGATACTTTGAAAATGTTTCCTCTGTTTTATCCTTAAAATATTTTGAAAAATGAGCAGGCGTCATGCCAACATAATTGGCGATTTCATTGAGCGTGATTTCGTGTTTGTAATTATCGTGCATATATCTGATAGCACTTTTGGCGCAGTCAAAATCATCAGCCTGAGAACCGTGAACATATTGTATATCGTTGTCAATGCAATCACGGATGAGATAGTACGCAACGCTGTACATCACCGCTCTTACCTTCATGCTGATAAGCTTGCTCTCGTACTCCTCATATCCGTAGAATATGTCCATTGCTTTTCTGATAAACTCAAGAGCTTCGCCCTCGGGTTGTTTGAAACTCGGCACAATATGCGGATCGTCAACATACGGTGCAATTGCCTTTGGAATGATATTGAGCATAACAGCCTGAGTATCCTCACCGATGTCCTCGTAGGAATGAACCTCCTGACTGTTAAGAACATAGACATCGCCCGCATTGAGAATAATTTCACAGTCAAGCTTGTTAAGCCTTACCTTACCTTTTTTTATATAGGAAATTTCATATGAACCATGCCACCTGAGTCCCGATTCAAAGGCAACTTTTCTGTCCGGATATCTTGTAACCCTGCCGCTGTAATACGGCTCGGGCGGTAACAACACCTTCTTGTACTTCATGGTTTCACCCTTAACTCAATTAAAATCAATCAATTGTTAATAACATAGTCAGCGCAAAAATAAATATATTTAAGATCCGCAATTACCGCAGAATGGTCTGTTTTTACTACAACTGTTCTGCGTTCTTTTTTGCTGATTTCCTCAACACAGCGTGCAACATTGCACTTTGCAGGCTCGTAGCCGTACTTTTCAAAAAATTCTTCCGCAGTCATAACAAGCGAGCCGTAGCCCTCAAACATATGCAAAAGAGAATAGTCAATCAGCTTGTATTCATCTTCAATAAGGCTGATTCCGATATCGCAGTTTGTGACAGAACCGATGTAATACGGTGCGTCATTGAGGAACAAGCCTGTCTTGAACGAACCGATTGAAACGGTAAGATCCGAGTTTACCGCCGTACTGCACACACCTGTGTCACCGTTGATTCCGCTGTTGATGTCTGCACTTATAACATAGGCATTTGTCATATTAATCTGCTCAACCGCTTCAAGCATTTCACCCTTTAATTCACCCGAAAAGCCTGTTCCGAGCAGACAGTCAACTACAATGTCAAATCCCGTGAAAGCCGCCGCCTGTGACATCGGCATCTCCTCGGCACCGAGCGACATTGCGGTTTTATAATAGTAAAGGCCGTCCTTTGAAAAGCCGTCGCTTGCTCTGAAAATTGTCGGTGTAAAGCCGTTTTTGCATAAAATACAGGCGAGCGCATAACCGTCGCCGCCGTTGTTGCCCTTACCGCAAACTATGGCAACCCTGCCCACAAACTTTGCCGAATTAAAAATCCCCTGTGCGGCTCTGTACATAAGCTCCGCCGAAGGAGTATGCTCCGCAATCGTCCTTGCGTCGCTTTTTCTCATATTTTCAACCGAAACGACCTGAACAAATTCCATCTTATATTCCTCCGCTTTCTGAAATTTCCATAGCCTTATCCGCCGTTTGCGGCATTGTAAGCCGTCATAACAGCACTTTCATCCATATTACAACCGAGCAAAAACAACGGTGTTTCCTTAAAGAACTCATCAAGCAATTCAAGCAGCTTTTCCATTCTGCTCCGCTCAACATCAATAACCGTTGCCTCAAGCAACTGTTTCATAACCTGCGACGGCAACACCCTGACCGCCGTGTTCTCTTCTGCTCTCTGAAGAATGTACACCGCCTTAACGGGTGCTTTTGTATTTGTTCCTATGTCAGCTTTCCCCATCCACGGAGTTCCGTAAGCATAAAATTTTCCGTCACATTTTCGTATAACCGGCTTGTCATCGTTAATCATCGTAGTACCCCCTTGTTTCAATCATCTAGGAATTTAGGTCGATAAGGATATCGCCTATGTGAGTATCAGAGCTTAGCAGAGCCGTGTGGGTAGACTTGCCCGTTCCGCTGACTGCCGAAAAAACATAGCCCTCGCCGTCAAGCTCAAGACAGGACGAATGAAAAAAGAATCCGTCAAGCACGGCGTTGCAGAATTTTGAGAGTATCAGAACATCCTCCGCACCTTGTTCGCTGAGGTTGTCGGAAAGCCTGAGACGCTCACGGATTTCGTCATCCGAAACCGATATCGCAATGTCGGTCTTCCCCGATTCATTCGACTTAACGGCATAGCTTTCAAGCCGTTTCCTGCATATTTTAAATTTTGGATTAACTTCAACATTCAAATCAGCTATTCTGTATATCGGCATATCTGCTCCGCTAAATACTATAATGAAATATTGTAACACAAATTAATATTTTTTGCTACGGCGAAATGAATAAATATTATTTTACCTTTTAGTGCAAGTTGTTCAGTCGCACAGCTTTAAAGGCAAATATTGCACAATACAAGCCGTGTTATTTTGTAACAATGCACATACAGCTTATTTTTTATTCATTTTAAAGCCTGTAAAAAAAGCACTATTTTACGACTTTTTCAATTTTGTTTACTTTACTTGTGCGACTGCTTTTTTGCATACTCTTCAAAGTATGCTCTTTCATAAATTCAAATATCCTGTGCGTAACCGTTCCTATAAGAATCGGAATGAATATTCCTGCGGCAAGGTAGATTATGCAGTAAAAATTTAAGCCGTTCGGACGATAAATGTACCAAATTGTTGACTTGAGTTTTAAAACATCAAAATCTTTGAACAGCGGTGTAATTACGCTCAATCCCCAAAATGCCCATTTTACAATCATAAAGGCAAAAATGTGGTGAATCATAATGCTGTAGGTATTGTCAGAAATCATTCTGACAAGCTTTTTGTTCTTGATAATCGGAGTAATCAGCTTTGCAACCCTCAGCCAGAACGCAATGCCCGTGATTGCGGTTACATAAGGAATGACGCAGCCGTTGTCAAACTTCACGCACTTTGACGGAGTGTATTCAAGATTTTCACAGAATGTGAGGAGAAGAAGCTGAACTCCGAGAACGATTGCAAAATATGCAACACTGTTGAGATTATCGTGTTTTTCAAGCTTTTCGTGATAAAATCTGCCAAACTCAAAACACGGCAGAAAAAACATTGACCTGAACAATAACAGCAACGCACCCTTTGGGGCAGGATTCCAAATGCAGTATTGCACACCGAAAATTCCGATTGCAAGATACACGGCAAGAATGACATACTCGTTGCCCCTGTGAACCTTTTTGAGCAGTTTGCGGAACAGTATGTTAAAAACATAAACACAGAACAGCGGATATACAAACCACGAACCGAGGTTGTAGGCAAAACTTTCGCCGTCAATAAACGGCATAACAAAAAGGTTGTACAGATCAAATTTGCCCTGAGCAATCGTATAGCCGACCTGAGTAAGTGCGAATGCGATTATTCCGTAAACAATGTTCCATAGATACGCAGGAATCAACAAGCGTTTTGTGCGTCCCCATATATATTTGAAAATATGTTCCTCGTGCTTTTCCTTGTAAAAATATCCCGAAATGAAAACGAACAAGGCAAGATTGTACGAATACTTTGGAAACCAATCATACATCAGCGACACACCGCCGTTGTAGCAATGCCCCGAAACTATGATAATAATGCCGATTGCCGACAAAATTTTAAAAGTAAAATTAATGTTTCCGTCATCGCCGAGCCTTTTGTTTTCAGCTGTGACACTGTTTTGTTTAAGTGCAGATTTACTGCGTGTTTTGTTCTTTCCCATAATTCCCTCTCATCTGTATTTGTCGCAATTTAAAAATTCCGCAAATTCACACGGTAATTGTATCACAAAAGCAATCCGCAATCAATATATCAAATTCACCGTGCTAAACACATATAAATCATTATTTTGCACAATCTCACTTTTGTTTTAACAGGTATTTAAATCTTTTATTTGCATCTGTTCCGCCATACAATTGTGTACATACCCTTAAAAAAACTAAGATTAAAATGTAAATAAATTCAGTCAAAAAGCCGGACAAAGCATAAAATAAAAAAATATGCAAAAAACTATTGACACAACCTTTACATAATGCTATAATAATAAAGCTGTAAAAAACAGCAGAGTTGTATATCGCGGGATAGAGCAGCTCGGTAGCTCGTCGGGCTCATAACCCGAAGGTCGTTGGTTCAAATCCGGCTCCCGCAACCACTAAGAAACGGCTTAACCACTAAGGTTTTGCCGTTTTTCTTTTTATGTTCAATATTTGTTTTCTTACATATTTCCCCCAAATTTCCCTCGGATGACCTGATTTTTCGTGATATTATACTGATTTACAATTTGAATATGATATGAAAATAGCCTGAGTATCCAAGACAAAATTACTCAGGCTGTTTTATTATTTTTTATTTCTCTTTTTTACTTTTTATTATTATAGTTCACGCTCATATGTGCCAACAATTGATCCGTTAGAATATGAGTCATTTCGTATCCATGCATTTTTGTAAAAATCCGATGATGTGTGAGAAGTATAATTTGTTGATAAAGCTTTTGCAGCATTTGCTGAATCTGTTGGAGATAAATGTGCAGGATAACCATTATTCCATTTACCAAACAAATTCCAATTCGTAGGACACTCAAAAACGGCTGTTGTTAATCCCGACTGATAAAATGCGTAAGCTCCGATATAATCAACATAAGTTGGGAAGTAAATATCTGTTAATGCAGAACAACCATAAAAAGCATAGCCTGCTATTTCCTGCAATTCACTGTCAGTGCTGATGTTTACATTTTTTAAAGTGTTGCAACCATAAAAGGCACGGGTGCCGATACTAAGAATACTATTTGGAATATTAACAGTTTTCAAAGTTATAATATTCTCAAATGCATTACTATATATCTTGGTAACAAATTTACCGTTAAATTTTGATGGTATTGTGATTTCTGTTGGATTATCAACCAAACATCCTGTTACGGCATAAGTTCCGTCAGAAAGAAGAGTGAATTCAAGTGTATCACTTTCATTTAAAATAACATCATCACTTTTTCCAATAACCGATTTTGTTCCGTCAGTATAAGTTATAACAATTTCTCCATTGATAATTGCCATATCGGCAATACCTCTGCCATCTTTACCATCAACACCATCTTTGCCGTCAGCACCTTTATCTCCTTTTTCACCTTTTTCTCCTGTGTCACCCTTTTCGCCTTTGACATTACCGAGGTTTAACACTGTGTTATCGGTGAGAAGAATACTCAATTCACCATCAGCTGACAAAGTAACAGTCTTAATACCAATTCCGTCTTTTCCGTCAGCTCCATCTGTTCCGTCAGCCCCTTTTGCACCAACGACAACACCGAGTTTTGCAGTTTCTCCGCTTGTATAAGTCAATATCAACTCACCGTTTGAATTGATTTCTGACTTAGAAACACCTATGCCGTCAGCACCCTTAATGTTACCGAGGTTAAGTACAGTACCGTTGGATAATTCAACGCTCAAAGCACCTTCAGCAGAAATCGTTACATTGACAATGCCTGTGCCGTCTTTACCGTCAGCGCCGTTTATACCATCCTTACCATCTGCACCATTTGTACCGTTAATGCCGTCTGCTCCTACAACTTTTCCGAGATTAGTAGATTGACCATTTGTATATGTAAGTACAAATTCTCCGTCAGCATTGATTTCTGATTTTGAAATACCAATACCGTCTTTGCCCTTGATACTTCCGAGATTTAGTGTTGTTCCGTTTGTAAGTTCAACATTCAAAACACCATCATCAGTAATTGTTACATTGGCAATTCCGATACCGTCTTTACCGTCAACACCGTTAGCACCATCTTTACCGTCAGCGCCATTTGCACCATCTTTGCCATCAGTTCCGTTAATACCGTCCTTGCCGTCTTTTCCGACAATACAGCCGAGGTTAATACTTGATGAATCGGAGAAAGCAAGTTCCAATTCACCGTCTGAATTTATAACTACATTAGAAATGCCAATGCCGTCTTTGCCATCCTGACCGTCTTTTCCATCTTTGCCGTCTGCACCATTTTGACCGTCTTTTCCGTCCTTACCATCAACTCCGTCTTTACCGTTAGCACCAACTATAACACCAAGATTAGAAGAAGTTCCATCAGAATAAGTTATTACTAATTCTCCATCAGAATTGATTTCTGATTTTGTAACACCGATACCATCCTTACCGTTAGTACCATCTTTACCATTCTTACCATCAGTACCGTTTTGACCGTCTTTTCCGTCCTGACCGTTAATTCCTACAACTGTACCAAGATTTGTAGATGTTCCGTCTGAATACTTAATAACAAGTTCACCGACAGAATTTACTGTTGTTTCAGTAATTCCGATGCCATCCTTTCCGTCTGCGCCATTTGTTCCGTTAGTACCATCTTTGCCATCAGCACCGTTTTTACCGTCAACACCGTTTGTACCATCCTTGCCGTCCGCACCCTTAATATTGCCGAGATTTAATTGTGTACCGCTTGTTAGAGTAATTTCGAGTTCATTATCTGAATTGATTATTATATTCTGAATACCAACTCCGTCCTGACCGTCAGCACCGTTGGCACCATCTTTGCCGTCTTTTCCGTTAAGACCATTTTTACCGTTAGCGCCGTCCTTACCATCTATTCCATTTTTACCGTCTTTACCATCAGCACCATTGATACCGTTTTTGCCATCAGCACCAACTACAACACCAAGGTTAGAAACAGTATTATCTGAATAGGTTAAAACAAGTTCGCCCTTTGAATTGATTTCCGATTTTACAACACTTATACCGTCTTTACCATCAATACCGTTTGTGCCATCTTTACCGTCCTTGCCATCTGTGCCGTTAGTTCCGTTGACGCCATCTTTTCCATCCTTGCCGTCAAGTCCGTTTGCACCTATTACATTTCCAAGATTAGAACGCTGTCCGTTCGAATAGGAAAGTACAAGCTCACCGCTTGAATTGATTTCAGCATTAGTTACACTGACGCCGTCTTTACCATCAGTACCGTTAATGCCGTCAACTCCATCTTTACCATCAGCGCCATTGATACCGTCTTTGCCATCAGCACCTACTATAATGCCAAGATTAGCAACTGCATTGTCTGAATAAGTTAAGACTAATTCGCCCTTTGAGTTGATTTCGGACTTTATAACGCTAATACCATCTGTACCGTTTTTACCATCAATACCGTTAGTACCATCCTTACCATCTTTTCCATCTTTGCCATCAACACCGTTAATGCCGTCTTTTCCGTCCTTACCATCAACACCGTTAGTACCA
>ENA-OOSB01000793-OOSB01000793.1-human-gut-metagenome-genome-assembly--contig:-NODE-793-length-12223-cov-2.114152_pt1 | contig 12223 bp, 8 predicted proteins | sample MGYA00241173_ERZ501204 | MGnify/ENA primary metagenome ERZ501204 (study PRJEB25962, sample SAMEA1965384) | human gut metagenome | biome: human gut; feature: human-associated habitat; material: faeces...
TACGGATACCGGTCTCTAACAGATTGGTATCATCGACCAGTTCCAGTGCACCTCGTCCACCACCGAACAGCTCTTTAAAGACCTTGTCGAACATAACCTGGATCTCTTTGAACTTCGTATTGAACTGTTCCTGCATGGATACATTCAATTTCTCGATCACATCTAACAGATTCTTCTCTGCAAGAACGATATCATCATGCTGTCCCTTTAAAAACTCATATCGTTCTGATACTTCTTTATAATCCTCGATCGCATTGACATTGACATCACCAAGTGATTTGATCTTTGCTTTTACTGCGGTGATCTCTTTCTTTAAGGATGAAAGATCGTTTAATTCCTCATCCCGGAACTCTGCCGCCATATTTAATGTCAATTCATATTCTGCCCACATATAATTTGACAGCTCATCCGACTTCTCCGTATTCTTCTCAATCGCTGAATCAAGCTTGAATACTGCCTTTTCCAAACCTGCGATCTTCTCGGATAATTCTTCCCGGATCGCAAAGAATTCTTTATGACTGGCTGTCATATCATCCCGTTCTTTATGATATGCTGCAAGCTGTTCTTCCTGATCAGATACTTCATCGGAATCTTTCTCGATCGTCTTACGGATCGCCTCTGCCTGTTCTTCTAACTTCGTGATATCTGTGCCTGTCGCCTGTACCTGTGTTATATAGGATGCCAGTTCTTCCTGTAATTTCTCATCATCCAGACGGATACGTCTTATATTCTCCTGAATAAAGTCATCCTTCTGTTTTACTGAGTTATATTCGATCAGTAATTCAGATACCTTCGTATTTACCGCTGCAAGCTTGCTCTGTGCTTCGATAGCCTTAGCTTCCAGTTCCTTGATCATTTCTTCACACTGAACCTTGGCAGCTTCATGCTTCTTATTATTATCAGCAAGCTGATCTTTATTTGTATTGATCTCCGCTATCTGACTGTTCAACTCATTGATCTCTTTCTGGATCGATGCAAATGCTTTCTCAGACTCTGCAAGCTTGGATGCTACCTGCTCCATATTTAAAGACAACGTATTCTTCTCAAGATATGCCTGCTGAAGTCTTGTGTTTAAGCTCTCAATCTGCGCGCGGAGTGCATCTCTTGATGTTTTTAATTCTTCATCCAGTCCGGCTGCATCCTTTGCGATCAGATTTAACTCATCAATCTTTTCCTTGATCTCATCCAATTCTCTCTTTCGTCCAAGAAGATTACTGGAATTACGGAAAGCACCACCTGTCATTGATCCGCCCGGATTGATCAGTTCACCTTCGATCGTAACCAGTCTCAGAGACTGATTGTATTTTCTCGCAACTGCAAGTGCATGATCGATGTTATCTACAACCACGATCCTGCCAAGCAGATTCTTAACGAGTCGATCAAATTTTGCATCTGCCTTTACCAGAGAAGAAGCGATACCGATCACACCCTGTTCTGACAGGACTTCATTTCGAACCTGTCCACGGTCTGTGATCGTATTTAACGGAAGAAAAGTTGCACGACCATATTTGTTCTGTTTTAAGAACTGAATGATCTTCTTTGCCGTGCTGTCATCCTCCGTAACAATATTCTGAATGCTTCCGCCGAGTGCAGTCTCGACAGCAACCTCATACTTCTTATCTACATCGATTATATCAGCAACAACTCCAATAATGCCCGGATTGTTCTTTTTCTGCTCCATAACACGACGGATGCTGTTGCCATAGCCATCATAGCGTTCTGTAATATTCCGGAGTGCTTCCATCTTGGATCTGGTCGCTGATAATTCTTCGTTTGTATTATGTATCCGCTCACGATTGACTTTATTTCTATTCTGATTTTCTTCCAGATCCTTTTCTGCAGTTTCGAGTTCCTTGATAATGCCGGATACATTCTGATCCAATACAGATAGCTTTGCCTGTAACTCATCATGTTCCTTCCGGTCGTTATTATCATCACTTTTAAATTGCAGATATCTCTGGTTTAACTGGGTCTTACGGAAGTTGATGTTCTCAAGCATCGCATCATATCTTCCGACCTTCGCCTGAAGATTTCCACTCTCATGGATATATTCGATGATGTCGGATTTACATTCTTCGATCTTATCCTGACATTCATGGATATAGGCATCCAAGCGGCTGCTTTCTCCTTTTGCAGTATCCAGAGAACCGGAAATGGTTGAAACCTGATCTCCAAGGGCATCCTTTTGTCCTTGATAATTCTCCATCTCTTTCCGATCAGTTTCCCGCTGACGGTTGATCCTGTCGATCTGTTCCTGTATATTCTTATCATTCTGTCGGGAGTTCAAGATCTGCTGGTTGATAACGTTGATCTCACCTTCCAAACGTTCATTTTTTAACCGGAGCTCATGCACCTGATTCTTGGATGCATCGATTGCCTGATTGATCTCCTCTAACGCCTGCTCGATACGCTCATATTCTTCCTTTGTATGCTCCAGTTCTTCTTTATTCTGCGTGAGATCATTATTTAAGATTTCCCGATTCTCTGTATCTTTATCAAGAATCTCTTTTAAATGCTCCATTTCAAGGAAAAAAGCATTGATATCCAGTTTCTTCAGTTCGTCCTTAAACAACAGATATTTTCTCGCTGTTTCTGACTGCTTCTGTAATGGACCGACCTGCTTTTCCAACTCATATAAAATATCATTGACACGACTTAGATTGTCACACTCTGCTTCTAATGATTTCTCGGCTGCCGCTTTGTTCTTTTTAAATTTTACGATTCCTGCCGCTTCATCGAACAGTTCCCGTCGTTCCTCCGGTTTACCATTTAAGATCTTCTCAATCTGACCCTGTCCGATAATGGAATATCCCTCTTTACCGATACCGGTATCAAAGAACAGCGAATTTACATCCTTTAAACGACTGACTGTACCATTAATAAGATATTCACTTTCTCCCGAACGATACACACGTCTGGCAACCGTTACTTCATTATAATCAATCGGCAGATGATGATCACTGTTATCTAACGTGATCGCTACATAAGCAGAACCCTGTGGCTTACGAAGCTGTGTACCGGAGAAGATTACATCCTCCATCTTAGAGCCTCGGAGACTCTTTGCACTCTGTTCACCAAGTACCCAGCGGACAGCATCCGCTACGTTACTCTTCCCCGAACCATTCGGTCCAACGATACAGGTTATTCCATGATTGAATTTGAATACGATTTTATTTGCAAATGATTTGAAGCCGTTTACTTCAATACTTTTTAAATACATATATTAACCCTGCTTTTTCTTTATTTGTAACAGTGCATTATATGCTGCCGTCTGCTCCGAAGCCTTTCTGGATGCTCCTTCACCTGTTGCAACATGCTCCCCGTTAATGCACACCTCGGATATATAAGATTTATTATGATCCGGCCCCTTCTCCTCTAACAAGGCATAAGTAAGGGTTTTTTCTTCTTTCTGCGCAAGCTCCTGCAAGGTTGACTTGGCATCATAAAACAGTGAATGTGTCTCAACATCATCAAGTAAAAACCGGTGGACAAATTTCTTTGCCTCATCTAAGCCGCCATCCAGATAGATCGCACCGAGAACTGCCTCAAACAGATCACACATGATCGAGTTCCGATTTCTCCCTCCGGTCAGATCTTCTCCCCTGCTTAACAGAACATAATGTCCAAACTTTAGTTCCTTGGATATCTGAGACAAGGTAAATTCACATACCAGACTTGCTCGGAGCTTTGTTAATTTTCCTTCCGGGTAATCCGGATAATTTTTATAAAGATATTCACTTACAACGAATTCCAGGATTGCATCCCCAAGGAATTCCGACCGTTCATAGGATTCTACTTTATTGATCTTCCGCTCATTTGCATAGGACTTATGTGTTAACGCTGTTACAAGCAGTTCCAGATCATGAAAGGTATACCCAATGATATCTTCTATATTATGAAATCGTTCTGTGTTCATAATTACTTCGCCACTTCTTTTCCAATATTCTCGGCAATTTTTTCATTTACACCATTTTCCTTGAAATTAATACACTGGAAAATAGCGCTCTTAACCTCTTCGTTATGAGAATTACCGTGGATCTTTACAACAAGGCCCTTTAAGCCAAGCAACGGTGCACCACCTTTGTTCTTCGCATTAAAACGTTCCTTCAAGCCGTTCAATGAACTCTTGATCAGAAGTCCTCCGATCTTGGTTTTAAATGAAGACATGATCGTATTCTTGATCTCACCTAAAAGCATCTTTGCAAGACCTTCATACAACTTTAAGATAACATTTCCGACAAATGCTTCACAGACAATGACATCTGCTGCACCATTTGGAATCTCTCTTGCCTCGATACTTCCAACAAAATTAATGTCCTTACATTCTTTTAATAACGGATATGTCTCTTTTACAAGAGCATTTCCCTTTTCTTCTTCATCACCGATATTTACGATCGCAACTCTTGGATTCTTTACATGCTCGATATTCTCCATATAGATAGAACCCATCTTTGCAAACTGTAACAGATGTTCCGGTCTGGCATCGACATTCGCTCCACAGTCGATCAGAAGGGAATAACCCTTTGATGTAGGAAGTAATGGAGCAAGCGGTGAACGCTTTACACCTTTGGAACGTCCGACTACCAACTGTCCACCTGCAAGGATCGCACCTGAGCTTCCGGCTGAAATGATCGCGTCAGCTTCTCCGTTCTTTACCATATTCAGACCAACCACCAGTGAAGAATCCTTCTTGCTTCTGACAGCCTGTACCGGGGCTTCATGACAGGTGATCTCCTCTGTTGCATTTAAAACCTCGATCTTTGACTGATCGTAAGTATATTTTGCAAGTTCCTTCTTTATTACATCTTCTTTACCAGTCAATATTATCTGTGCCTTTGCACCTTCATTAATCGCTTCTACTGCACCTCTTATGATCCACTCCGGTGCGTAATCTCCACCCATGGCATCTACGACTACTCTTGTTACTTCGCTCATCTTATTCCTGTTTCCTTTCTATACCGGAACTATTCCGGCATTTCCATATTTCTTATTATACGAATCGGAGTCCAGACTCCTACGCAGACCAACCCCAGGGTTTGTCAGAATAGGACTCTGCTCTGACCGTATAAATACACAAAGCTATTATATATTTTGCCTTTCTTAAAGTCAACAGGGGATATCGGTGCAAAAAAATAAAGCCTTCCGATCGCTCGGAAAGCTCTATTTATAATTACTCACCTACTGAGATAATCTCTTTCTTGTTGTATGAACCACAATTCTTACATACTCTATGTGGAACCATTAATTCGCCACACTTGCTGCACTTTACTAATGCAGGAGCAGTCATCTTCCAGTTAGCTCTACGCTTATCTCTTCTGGCCTTTGAACTCTTATTCTTTGGACAAATTGACATTAATCACACCTCCTCAACCTTTCAAGATGTTTGCAAAAACTGATAATCTTGGATCCGGAACAAAATCATCACAATCACATGTTTCATGATTCAGATTTGCTCCACACACTTTGCACAGACCTTTGCAATCATCTTTGCATAATATCTGCATCGGGACTAAAGTCATTAGTTCCTTCTGTAAAAGCATGTCCATATTAATAATGTGATCTTCCAGATAATCTAATTCCTCGATCTCATCAACTTTATCTGTTTCAAAGATAGCCATATCGATCATCTCGTCTATGTCCACTTCAAAATCCTCTGTAATTTCATCCAGACAACGGTCACATAGCATCTTAAGTGTGACAACACAGCCGCCCTTAAGACTTGCTTTTCTCTTACCTTCATTTCTGGCGGTAAGATGAAAATCCTTTACATTATCGACTACATATACATTTCCGTTGAAAGAAAATTCCTTCAATTCAGATATAACATCGTAGTCTTTTGCCTGTCCTTCTGTCGATAAAATCTCTGATAAATCAATTAACATAATATCTCCTAAAAATCGCACATTGGTTATTATACATATTTGAATACTCTTTGTCAACGATAAAATCACATATTTTTTGCCATATTTTCTTTTTCGTTACACTAAAGCAACAGTCTCTCTGGCAATCGCAAGCTCCTCATTTGTAGGAACTACAAATACCTTTACCTTGGAATCCGGTGTGGAGATCAGCTTTTCATCTCCCATAACCTTGTTTGCTTCCTGATCGATCGTGATACCCATGTATTCCATATCTGACATTGCAAGGTTTCTGACATATGGATTATTCTCACCGATACCGGCTGTAAATGCAATCGCATCTACTCCACCCATTGCTGCGGCATATGCACCGATATACTTCTTGACACCATATGCAAATACATCAAGTGCAAGACGACATCTGTCATTTCCTTCTTCCATACCCTTGCCGAGATCTCTGAAATCACTGAATCCACCGGAGAGACCATAAACACCGGACTTTTTATTTAAGATCGTATTGATCTCTTCAATATTCTTTCCTGTCTTGTTTGCAAGGAATTCGATAATGGCAGGATCGATATCACCGGATCTTGTTCCCATGATCACACCTGCAAGCGGTGTCAGGCCCATGGTTGTATCTACTGATTTTCCACCCTTAACCGCTGTAATACTGGAACCATTGCCAAGATGACATACGATGATCTTTGTATCTTCGATATTTTTTCCAAGAAGCTCTGCTGTTCTCTTTGATACAAAGCTGTGGCTTGTTCCGTGGAAACCATATCTTCTAATCTTATAGTCTGTATAATATTCATAAGGAATACCATAGATATATGCTTTATCCGGCATTGTCTGATGAAACGCTGTATCAAATACACCGACATTCGGAACACCCGGCATCAGCTTCTGGCATGCACGAATCCCGATCAGGTTTGCCGGATTATGTAATGGCGCAAGATCGTTACATTCTTCGATCGCAGCAATTACTTCATCTGTAATCACAACAGACTTAGCAAATTTCTCACCACCATGTACGATTCTGTGACCTACCGCATCGATCTCGGACAGATCAGTGATCGCACCTGTCTCTTTATCTGTTAATGCTTCTAATACATAACTGACTGCTGCATTATGATCCGGCATAGGAAGATCCTTTGTATATTTCTCTTTTCCTGTCGTTGTATGGGTAAGTCTTCCATCTACAGCGATACGTTCACATAAGCCCTTTGCAAGAAGTTCTTCTGTATCAGAATCGATCAACTGATACTTCAACGATGAACTGCCACAGTTAATAACTAAAACCTTCATATTAAATATCCTCACTTTATATATTTTGTTCTGACCGGCACAACACCTGTCGTATATAACATAATTTATTTATACAGTTATCTGCTTGAATCTTTATGTGTCAGACAACACATTATATTCTACATTCATCTAATATGTGCTTCAAGTCTTTTTTCGTATTTTCAAGCGACCCGGAATTATCAATCTTATAGTCGCAGGCTTCCAGATAAAAAGCTTCCGACTCCTGTGAATCGATAACCGTTCTTGGGTAAAGCCACGATATTCGCAGAGTCTGGATATCCGGACATCCAAGTCTGCATAGACATAGCACATCTTATCACAGATACTCTTATATCCATCCTGAATCAGCAAAGCAGCTTCAATCACGAACAGCTTTTTCCCGGCATCCTTCTGTTTCTCAATCCGGCGCAGGATTTCTTCTTTCACTAACGGATGTGAGATACTGTTCAGCAAAGCCAGCTTATCTTTATCGTGGAATACGATATCTCCAAGCTTCTTTCTGTCAATCGAGCGGTTAACCGTTGATTGACCGTTGTCTGTCACTGCATTCCCTTCAGCAGGTGCAGATATAGCTATATCAGTATCCATCAAAACCTCCATACCAAATGCATCCACAATTCCCTGATAAACCGTTTTTCCGGGTTCCATCAACTCATGTGCCAGACGGTCTGCTTCTATTATATATGCATCATATTCTTCCTTTAATATCGTAAGAACTGCTGTCTTTCCGCAACCAATGCCTCCTGTTAGTCCAAGGATCAGCATCTCATCTTTATTTCGCATCATACCAGTTATCTCCTTCACTGATACCGATCTCAAGCGGTACTGCCATGTCGGCTGCACCCATCATTTCCTTTTCCATGATCTCTTTTACAATGTCAATCTCATCCTTTGCAGTCTCTACCAGAAGTTCATCATGGATCTGTAAGATCAGGCGGGATTTCAGTCCTCGTTTTTTCAGTTCCATATTCACACGGAACATAGCAATCTTAATAATATCTGCCGCTGTTCCCTGAATCGGCGAATTCATTGCAACACGTTCACCAAAGCTTCTGGTCATGAAGTTTGAAGACCGAAGCTCCGGTACAGGACGGATACGACCGAACATCGTCCGCACAACACCATCTGCTTTTGCTTCTTCCACCTGACGGTCAAGGAATGACTTTATATTCTTATAGGTTGCAAAATATTTCTCAATATAATCAGCCGCTTCTTTTCTGGATATTCCAAGATCCTCCGACAAACCAAATGCACTGATCCCATAAACAATACCGAAGTTAACTGCCTTTGCATTTCTTCTCTGCAAGGATGTTACCTGATCGATCGGAACATCGAACACCTCAGAAGCTGTCGTTGCATGGATATCTACATGATTCAGAAAGGCATTCTGCATAACCTGATCTCCGGACAAATGAGCAAGTACACGAAGTTCAATCTGAGAATAATCAGCATCTACAAATACATATCCATCCTCCGGAATAAATGCCTTTCGAATCAGTCTGCCAAGTTCCAGTTTCATAGGAATATTCTGGAGGTTCGGATCAGTCGAACTGATTCTTCCGGTTGCCGTGATAGTCTGGTTAAAGGTTCCGTGAATCCTGCCATCTTCTGATATATATGCCGTCAATCCCTGCGCATAAGTGGAATTCAGCTTTGTAAGCTGACGATATTCCAGTATCGCAGGTATGATTGGATGGTCATTCTTTATCTTTTCCAGCACATCAACGCTGGTGCTGTATCCGGTCTTGGTCTTCTTACCACCGGAAAGTCCCATATCTTCAAATAAAATAACACCTAACTGTTTTGGCGAATTAATATTAAACTCTTTTCCTGCATAACCGATGATATCAGTATGCAGTTCGTCGATCCTGCTCTGCAGCTTTACGCTGTAATCATCCAAAGCTTTTCGGTCAACCCTGATTCCCCGGTGCTCCATATCATAAAGTGTATATACCGTTGGCATCTCGATCTCATTATAGAGGGTAAACATCTCCTGTTTTTCCAGATGTTCCATCAGAAGATCACCTACAAGATATGGGATCAACGCCTTATATGCAAATAATTTCTGAAAAGTTTCATTTGCAAAAGAAAACAGATTCAGTTCATCTTTTCCAACCAGTTCTTTTTCAGACGGCAGTGTTGCACCAAGATAATTCCTTGCGACCGCATCATAGGAATATACATCCTCCATCGGATTTAAGAGATATGCCGCTACACCGATATCATACACCTTTGTATCACTCTCATCAAACGGAAAGACTGACAATGCTTCCTTTAAATCCAGAATATCGATCTGCATACCGTTCCTGGTGGCTGATACTATATTCTCTGTCAGTCTGTCATGCTCCATTCCATTCAGATTCGACAAAATATAGACCTCTTTATCAGATGTGGCAGCAGACAGCCCGAATAAGGTTCCATCCTTCCAGATTGGATATAAACCGATCTTATCTATATTTTTCATCTTATCGGCAAGAAAACCATCTATCTGCTCCGTTGTTTCAAGCAAGGTGATAACCGGATTGATCTCCGCCGTCTCTGTCACTGTGCCAAACTTTTTTAACAGACTGTTAAAGCCTAATCTTTTAAAAATCTTATATGAATCATCATTGAATAATGATTCGATCGTCATTTCATCCAGAGAAACATCCAGCTCGCAGTCCAGTTTGATCGTTGCAAGATCCTTTGACATAACTGCAAGATCCATGTTCTCGGTCAGATTCTTCTGAACACGCGGAGGCTTTACCGTATCCAGATGATCCAGAATATTCTCCATGCTTCCGTATTCAATCATCAGCTTTGCCGCTGTCTTTTCTCCGATTCCCGGAACTCCGGGAATATTATCAGAGGTATCGCCCATAAGCCCCTTCATATCTATAAACTGAACCGGTGTAACACCATATGCCTCAACAACATCCTTTGCATAATAATTTTCTATCGTTGTGCCGCTTGCTTTTGTTTTTGGGATCCGCACAAGGATCGTATCTGTTGCAAGCTGCAGAAGATCTCTGTCACCCGACACAATCACAGTTGCATAGCCATTTCGTTCTGCCATCCTTGATATCGTACCAATGATATCATCTGCCTCATAACCGCCTTTTTCCACAATCGTGACATGCATAGCTGTAAGCACTTCTTTCATAAGCGGAACTTGTTCACGAAGTTCCTCCGGCATCGGCTTTCTGGTTCCTTTATATGCGCTGTATTTCAGATGACGGAATGTCGGTTCATGCACATCAAATGCTACACACATATGATCCGGCTTTTCCTCGTCCATGATCTTAAATATAATATTAAGAAAACCAAGAACTGCATTTGTATGCAGTCCTTCATAGTTTGTGAGATCCGGCAGACCATAGAATGCACGGTTTAATATACTGTGTCCATCAATTAATAATATTTTCTTCATTTTCCAAATCGTCCTTCTCTGCCGTTTCTTCGGCGACTTCCAGATAGTTTTTGTGTGTCTGGTTATATCTCTTTATTTTATCCATAAACTGTACGTTTTTATCACTGGTTCCGGGAAGATCATCCTTTTTATATAAAATTTTCTCCAGATATTCGATCATATATTTATTGTCAAAAAACAGCTTTTCTCCAAAAGTATCACTATAATAATATTCTGTCTGCGATTTCTGTTTGGCATCCTGCTCATAATGATATACTTTTTCCAGAACTCCACTATATACCCATACAAGTCCGATCACAATTGCAGCCAGAACCAGAACGATTGTAGAGGTTGCAATTCGTTTAACGGCTGTCATACGTGTCATTTCTTCATCCAGCTTATCATCCAGTTCCTTTTTGAAGTTCGTGGAAAGATTTTCTTCATTGTCCAATTCTTTCATACCAACGATCAAGGTATAGTAGATTTCCAATTCTTCCGAACAGTTTTCACAATTTTTGACATGCTTAATAAACTCCTTCAATTCATCGTCCGGGAGTTTGTTCTCTATGAATGCCATGATCTTTGATTGTGCTTCCAAACATGTCATCTGACTGTCACCTTCTTCATCCTGTCCGTATATTTTTATCTTCTATCGAATATGATCCTGGGATTCATCGGTTGTCTTAACAATCTCCCGTATCACAATATGGAAAGGGTCGCCCTTTCCCGGAACAACCTCTACACGGTCACCGACTTTATGACCAAGCAATGCTTTTCCCATCGGAGATATGTTGCTGATAATACCATTTAATACATCTTCGCGGACTGTCGTTACGATACGATAAGTATCTTCTTCATCATCTTCTTCAAAATAAACACGAACAGTATTATTCAAACCTACTTCATCATCTGCTGACTCATCTTTTATGATCTCAGCAGTTCTTACCATACGATCCAGATAACGGATTCTTTTTTCATTCGCATTCTTATCCTTCTTCGCTGCATAATACTCGAAATTCTCACTCAGGTCGCCCTGTGCTCTTGCTTCCTTTACAGCTTCCAGCTTTTCTTTTCGAACTACTACTTTTCTATATTCGATTTCTTCTTCCATCTTCTTGATGTCAGATTCTGTTAACTGATTAAACATAAAACCAACCACCCTGTTCACATTTTTGCTAACAGTATAGCACAAAACATTTTTGGATACAACAAAAGCAGATCTTACGTCCGAAAACATAAAATCTGCTCCTGTTATTATATAAAATAAAATATATTTACTTCAGATTAGTTGTTGATGAGCTTGTCTTCACCATTCCAGCTGTACAGCTTTCTGATGCTCTCGCCAACGATCTCTGATGGATGCTCAGCAGCTTTCTTTCTCATAGCCTTGAAGTGAACCTGACGTCCTGCAGGTGACATATCAAGTAAGAATTCCTTAGCAAATGTACCATCCTGAATATCAGAAAGAACTTTCTTCATAGCCTTCTTTGTATCTTCTGTAATGATCTTAGGACCTGTTACATAATCACCATACTCAGCAGTATTTGAGATAGAATATCTCATTCCCTTGAAACCTGACTGGTAGATCAGATCTACGATCAGCTTCATCTCATGAATACACTCAAAGTATGCATTTCTTGGATCGTAACCGGCTTCGCAAAGTGTCTCG
>ENA-OOSB01000794-OOSB01000794.1-human-gut-metagenome-genome-assembly--contig:-NODE-794-length-12218-cov-1.656006_pt1 | contig 12218 bp, 7 predicted proteins | sample MGYA00241173_ERZ501204 | MGnify/ENA primary metagenome ERZ501204 (study PRJEB25962, sample SAMEA1965384) | human gut metagenome | biome: human gut; feature: human-associated habitat; material: faeces...
ATGATGCTACCAAAGATCCTTGGGGAGAAGCTACTCATACTGGACGTGTCACTCAAGGTGCAGCTTGGGGAATGTTGGCTCGTGCCATGCTTTATGCGCAACGTTGGAAAGATGCATCCGATGCTGCTTTGGAAGTGAAGAAGTTAGGTTATGCTTTGTATAAGAATCCTAGCCGTCCAGATAAAGGTTACGGTGAATTGTTCATGAACAGAAGAAGTGCGCGTGTAGATAATAATGAAAGTATTATAGAATGTGGTTATTCTTATGATGATGAGATGGACTATTCGTTTGATTATTTTTATTGTCCACCCAGCGATGGAGGTTATGCAGAAGCCAGTCCTACTGAGGATTTGGTATCTGCTTACGAAATGGCAGATGGACGTGAGTTCAGTTGGTCTGATCCTACAATGAAAGCGAATCCGTATGTAGGTCGTGAACCGCGTTTCTATGCATCGATTCTTTATAACGGTGCACCTTGGAAGGGGCAAACGCTTTATACCTATGAGGGATGTAACGATGGTTATGCATTAGGAGGTGGTACTACCTGTACTGGTTATTATATGCGCAAGTTGTTTGATGAGAATTTACCTAAGAATGGCATAAGAGCAACGGACTTGACGTATTACTATATGCGTTATGCTGAAGTCTTGTTGATTTATGCAGAAGCTATGGCAGAACAAGGGGATATTCCTGCAGCATTGGAGGCCTTGAATGAAGTGCGTGCCAGAGTTGATTTGCCTGCAAAATCTGCTAAGAACAAGACTGAGTTTATGAAATTGCTTCGTCATGAAAGAATGATTGAGTTGGCTTTTGAAGGACATCGCTTTTGGGATATCCGCCGTTGGGGATTGGGTACAACATTGCTGAATGATGTTCATATGAAGGGAATCAAACCCACCAAGACTAGTGAAGGTACTTATGAATATAAAGTAGTGGATTGTGATGCCGGTTCTACGCGTGTATATTTGGAAAAATACAATCGTTTTCCTATTCCGTTGTCGGAATTGCAACAGAACACTGCATGTGAACAATTTGATGAGTGGAAATAATTAAATTTAAGGTTATGAAATTATTGAATAAACTTACGATATTAGCATGTCTGTTTATAGGAGCCTTGGCTTCTTGTGAGTCTCCTGATTTGGCTGAAGGACGAACAGATCAAGTCAATGGTTTGTTGAATGTTACTATTAAGATTCCGGGTAATCCTGCAGAATATTCGGCTACAAAGAAAGGTCCTTATGAGGAAAATGAAGAAATCACAGTAAAGGTGCCTACTACAGATGACGCTCCTTTGGATTTGACTCGTTTGATGTGTACAGTGAGTCTGGAACACAACTGTTATATGGAAAATCCATTTAAGGGCGAAACAGATTTCACCAATCCTGTATTTGTTACTGTTATTGATGTAAATGGTAATAAACATCACAATACGATTCGAATTTTACCCACGCCTCCGAAAACACGCTTCAGTAAGTTGTGGGATAAAAATGCCGTTGAGTTGAATATTGCTAGCCGTAATATCACTGGTTTGGCTATCAATGCTCAGGGATTGAATGTACAAGAGTACGATGGAAAGATTTATCGTTATGATATGAAGACAGGTTCTTCAGTTACTACTATCGAGGCAGCTCGCTCATTTATGATGAAAGCTGATACTGACGATGCCGGTCATTTGGTGACCGCTCGTGATAATACGTATGGTGCTGGATTTATGGTATATTATTATGATGAAACCAAGAAAGAACACATATTGTTGCTGGATTATACAGCAGGGGATGGTTGTCCGGATGATTTGGGTTATGAATTCAGCGTTATAGGAGATGTAACTTCAGGTAAAGCATTTATTTATGGTATGGCTCCAGGAATGATGACTATTTATTATTGGGAATTGCAGGATGGAGAATTGGTAACTCCTGCTAATCAACCGAACACATTGCGTTACGGACCTGCTGGTGGTAACTGGGATCGTGCTCAAGTACAACGTGCTTCATTGGATGATGATTCCGATCATTATTTGTCATTCTATTCCCCTTCTACAGCAGATGAAGATGATGAAACACAAGAAGGTAAGAAGGGTAGTCGTTTTCACATCTTCTCACCGTATATGGAAGTTACCGAGATGAATCCTCAAAGTCATGCCTATAAGATTTTGGACTTTAAGGTGTTTACTGTAAACAATGATGTATTTGTAGCATTCATAGAACAAGGTTATACAGCTTGGGCAAATGCCAGAGTTAAGGTGTTTGAAATTACTAAGCGTAGCATGATGGAACTTTCTCCGGAAGATGATGGTTACGATAAATTCTGTTTGTTCAGTGGTGATGAGATTGCACCTACCAACTATAATCGTTGGGGAGATATTGCAGTCTATAAGGAAGCCACTTCTACAGGATATGATATCTATATTGCATCTACTATTGTTGGCTATGATACAAACGAGTCAAGAATCAGAATGTATAAGATGAATTATTATCCGCAATAGTATTTAGTGCCAGTTCCTAAAGCATAGCGAATGTTATGCTTTAGGAATGGTTGAATACTGCGAGAAGTATTTCTTATAAATGAAACATGTAATTAACAGTTTGAAAATTCAATTATGGAAAGATCATTTTTATTATCAATATCAGCACTGTTTTTGGCATTTGTATCCTGCAGTGATGACATACATAAAGGATATAGAATCGATGGTTATGATTTGATTCTAGAGAAACAACAGATTATCAATCATACTAAGGCTGTGAAGTCTATTAACCCTTATGATGAATTAGCTTGTGAGATTTATGATATTTCTAATCCAGATAAAGAAGCTGGCAAAGCTTACTTGGATTATGAATTAGGAGATGACCCCAAAGAAGGGGCAGGCAGCTTTAAGCTGATGTATAACTTTACAGGACAATCCGAAGACGGTACACCTGAAAAGGTTTACTTTCAGCAGCGTTGGGGTGATTATCGTGTAGACTTGTCTTTCCATCCCCTAGGATTATCCATTTGGGTAAAAGGTAACCGCCATAATCAGAATGCTACTTTCCGTTTTATCATTATGGAAGACGAAAAGCAATTTAGCGCAGAAGCTCCTCACGATTACACTCGCAGACGTTGGTCTTATTTTGCTTATGAAGATACTGAAATTTTGTTGAAAGATGGTTGGACTCGTTTGATTATGCCTTATAGTGCATTTAAATTGTACAAGAAGGGTGAAGGTACCCAATCTGATACGCTGCTCATGAATCGCAACGAGGGCTTCCGTATTGAAATTGAAAATACTTCCGGCAAGGCTTGGGAAGGAGAATGCCAAATTGATAACTTGGAGCAGCTCACCTCTTATGAATTAAAGGGAGGTACACCTAAGTTCTCAAGTATTTTTATTCAGTTGAATAAAGATGCGTATGAGAATGAAGATTGGGATCAGCAATTTAGAGATAGTAAAGAAGTGGGTATTGATACGTGGATTATTCAGTATTCTCAGCAGTTTACCGGTAATCATGATGAAACCAATGTATCTTTCTATAAGAACACTAATTTGCCCTGGGTACAAGTGAAGTGTGACATCATCGATAAAATGTTTGAAGCTGCTGAACGCAATGGTATGAAAATCATTTTGGGATTGTATCCGGGTGATTATAGCAAGACCGACCCTACTGATCCTACTAAATACAACATCAATGCAGAACGGAATAAGATGTTGTTTGATGAGGTTTATGAACAATTTGGAAACAATCCTTGTCTGGTAGGTTGGTACATCACCGAAGAATTCCATGATGGTTCTTATCCGGTAGGATGGCAACAAGAACCGGCACTTTCTATGCTGGCTAAGTATTTGGAAGGTGTTGCTTCTTATATCAAGACTAAATCCAATAAGCCAGTATCTATTGCTCCTGCTTTATGGAGAGGTTTGCCGGCTGATCTTTGTGGACAATGGTTCGGACGTATTTTCAAACAGACTCCGAATATTGACCATCTTTATTTACAAGATATTGGTGGCCGTTGTTTGGTTGACTTTGATGTGGATTTGCCTAACTGGTATGCTGAAGTTAAAAAAGCTTGTGATGAGAATGGGGTTATATTTGGTGTGGATATCGAATCTTTCAAAAGCTGTAACTGTCCGAATGTTCCTTATAAGGCGAAAGATTGGGCTGAATTGAAAGAACAGTTGTTGGTGGCAGGTCTCTTTACAGAACACATCACCAACTTCAGTTGGGTTACCTTTAAGAAGGGAACCAATAACTATGAAGGATATAAAATTTACTTAAAGGAAAATAATCTGTTACCGTGAGTATTTAGAACTAAAATCTGCCGGATAATGCAGATTGACATAGGGTGAGGCTCATTCTCACCCTATGTATAATTTATGAGGTTTTGCCTTACGTGATTTCTAAAAGATTAATGAATCATACTAATCAAGTTTTGGACAATCCAAAACTTGGGGTTTAATATATAGCAAAAATGAAGATGAATGAAATATTGTTTTGTTTGTTGGTAGTGTTGAATGTATGTTCAGTTTGGGCACAGCCAAAGACATTGAAATTTGGTAAAAATGGAGATTTTAAAATCGTTCAGTTTACCGATGTTCATTATAAATACGATGATCAAGCCAATTCTCAGATAGCATTGGATAGAATGAATGAAGTGTTGGATGCAGAACATCCTGATTGTGTAGTTTTTACTGGAGATGCGGTTGTGTCCAATGAATCTTTTAAAGGATGGGATATAGTATTGGATGTATGTATTCGTCGTAATATACCTTATGCAGTAGTATTTGGTAATCATGATGATGAATACGATCATACACGTCAGGAATTGTATGATTACATTTCAAAGAAAAAGGGTAATTTGATGCCTGTTCGTATTGGGGATGTGGCTCCGGACTATGTCCTGACTGTGAAGTCTTCTACCGATAAGAATAAGGATGCAGCTCTCCTGTATTGTATTGACTCGCACTCTTATACTCAGGTAAAGTCTGTCCCTGGTTATGATTGGATTAAATTTGATCAGATTGCTTGGTATCGTGAACAAAGCAAGACGTTTACAGAAAATAATGGCGGTACTCCGCTGCCTGCATTGGCTTTCTTCCACATTGCTATTCCTGAATATAAGGATGCTTTGATGGAAGACAAAAATCGCATGTTTGGTTGCAAGGCTGAAATGGTATGTTGCCCTACTACCAATTCCGGCTTTTTTACTTCGGTTAAAGAGTGTGGAGATGTAATGGGGATGTTTGTCGGTCACGATCATAATAACGATTATGCTGTGGCTTATAAGGAAGTATTGTTGGCTTATGGTCGTTATACCGGTGGTAATACAGTTTATAACGATTTGGCATCCAATGGCGCACGCGTCATTGTTTTGCGTGAAGGTGAACGTAAGTTTGATACCTATATTCGGATTGCTAATAATGAAATAGAGTCGTTTGTTACTTTCCCAAATAGTTTCTATTAATCAGATTGTTTAATTGCAAATTTCGTTAAACCTTTTTTGTATTCATGAAAAATATATTATTGTTTTGTTTTACACTGCTGTGTACTCTAGGCGTGCAAGCTGGTGACTTAATAGATTTGATCTTGATTCCACCTGGAAAGATTACGAATAAAGTCAAGTTAGATATTCGTGGAGGAATTGTAAATAAGAGCTCTGTAGAACAGACTTATCAGGTTTCTTTATATTGGGGGAAGGAAAAAGCATCTGCTCTGCTCTGTGATACCATGTTGAACATTGCTGCCGGTAAATCGGATGTGGTGAAGGTGGTGATTCCTACAGCGGATAAGGTTGGAAAGCATAAGGTGATCTTGAAGGTTACCGAAAGCGGTAACGTATATCGGAAAGTAAATTCAATCGAAGTTATTCAGTCGGACATTCGTTCCATACAGCAAATATCTGGGGCATGGGCGGGTATTTATCATTGGAGTGAAACTGAAGGAAAGCATTGGAATCAGGATATTAAGAAGATGACCGATAATCAATGGCGCGAATTGGTTCGTTCAATGAATAAGTTGGATATGAATATGATGGTTATTCAAGAAGTTTTCCGTAATGAACAATATGTGGGTAAGCATTCTACAAATGTAGATAATTACCAAGGGAAGGCTTTTTATCCATCTAAGTTATATCCCGGACGCATGGATATTGCGGCTAAAGACCCAATAGAAGCTATTCTATCCGAGGCTGATAAACAAGGTATGAACGTGTTGATGGGCGTGGGTATGTTTGCTTGGTTCGATTTTACTCCCGAATCTTTGGAGTGGCATAAACGTGTGGCCAAAGAACTTTGGGACATGTATGGACATCACGAATCTTTTTATGCTTTTTATGTGTCTGAAGAAAGTGGAGGCGGTTTAGATAATTGGGAACAACTGCCCGAAATACGTAAAAAGAGAAAAGATGATATCGTGAATTTCTTTAAGGAGTTTAAGGCTTATTGTAACAGCTTTGCTCCGGGTAAACCGGTGATGTTGGCAACCAACAGTTTTGAAGTACCTAATGGTATGGATACTTATCCGGAACTTTTAAACTATCTGGACATTTTATGCCCATTTGGCTTTGCTCGTATGCCGGAAGGTGATTTGACAGGTAAGCAGGCTGCTGATATGTTGCAAAAGGCATGTGATGATGCAAACGCTCATTTCTGGTTTGATTTGGAAGTATTCCTCTTTAATCCAGACAATTCTTTGTATCCACGTCCGGTTGAAGAGATAATTCGCGACCTGAATCTGTTTGATAATTTTGAGAAAATTCTTTGCTATCAGTTCCCCGGTGTGTTCAATGACCCCAAAATGTCTATTCGCATAGGCGAGGCTCGTACCATTGATTTATTCAATGGATATATGAAATACTTGAAAGAACTGAAATATAGGAGTAAAAAACGTAAATAAAAAAGAAAGTGATGAAGCGCTGTTATCTATATCTGTTTATCCTAATAGAGATGTGTTGTTGATGCAATAAAATAGCTCATTGGCGGAATTGGTAGTGTTTAATCAATAAAAAACAAATATTTTTTATGAATCAGTTCATCAAAGAAATACAAGAACAACCGGAAATGTTGGAACGTACTCTTGGCTATTATCATTCAAGAGAAGGGTTTGGATGCTGTCTGTACTCTGTGGACAACCGGTGACTATGACAAAATAGTACTTACCGGTATGGGAAGTTCTTGTTTTGTATCACAAGCTGCCGCGATCATGATGACCGCTTATAATATACCCGCTTTTGCTATCAATGCCGGCGAGTTATTGCATTTTCAGTCTTCAGTTCTGACAGAGCGCACTTTATTGGTTGCCATCTCACAGTCAGGCGAGAGCTATGAGGTGATTGAATTGCTTAAACAACTTGGTGAACGGCATCATTCACGATTGACAGTGGTTGGGGTCACAAATGAGTCTGGAAGTTCTTTAGCGGCGATGGCTACTCTCAGTCTGCTATGTAAGGCTGGGAGGGAGGAAATGACATCTACGAAGACATTTATCACCACCTATCTGGTAGTGTATCTGCTTGCAGGAGCATTGGATGGTCGCAGGGTAGATAATGCTCTTTTAGATAGTGTCGTTCGGGAAGTCGGTCTTCAGCTTGAGAAAGGGGGGATTTATTTATCCCGTTCGGTCGCTTTTTTAAGTGGGCATCCGTTTGTTCAAGTGATAGGCAGGGGTACGGTTTTTGCAAGCGTTGCCCAAACCGCCCTGATGTTTATGGAGGCTACCAAGACTCCGGCTTTGTTGGGCGGTGAGTTTCGCCATGGTCCACTGGAGATGGTAGGCCCTGGCTTTATCTGTATCATTTATTCGCATTCACGGTCCGGTGTTTATCGGCAGAGCATCAGGCTTGTGGCTGATGTTCTGTCTTTTAATGGTAAAGTGATCCTGGTATCGGATATCTCCTCCGGCATTGAAAGTGTGAATTTGCTGGAAATCAATGTTCATTGCGGAGACCCTGATTTGTTTGCAATTCCGTCCATTGTTCCTGTTCAGCTGATAGTGAATGCTTGGGCGGAAGAAATGGAACTGGTGCCCGGCAGTTTTACACATGGTGCTAAAGTGACTTCAATAGAATAATGATGGGACGAAGAAAGGCAGCCATAGGAGTCGATATCGGAGGCACAAAGATCAGTGCGGGTATTGTTGGCGGAGAGGGATTGGTTTATGCTTCTCCCTGTACTATTGCAACTAATCCGAAAGAACCCGGCGAAGTGATTATTTCCAATTTGTTTTCTCTGTTGAAAAATATTCTGGCTGATGCTGCGGATTACGATATTCAGGGCATTGGTATCGGGTGTACCGGACCTCTCGATATAGATAAAGGTATACTGCTGGATGTTGAGAATCTTCCCACTTTGAACTATTTCCCGTTGAAAGACACCGTTGAACAAGTATTTCCGTTGCGGGTGATCCTTGATAATGATGCCAATGCGCTGATTTATGCAGAGGCATTATGGGGAGCGGGTCGGAATGCCGGTTCAGTCCTGGGTTTTACCTTAGGAACGGGGATAGGATGTGCTTGGATTAATGGAGGAAAAGTATGGCGTGGGCATTCCGGTTGTGCTGGAGAAGTATGGACTTCACCTTATAAAAAAGGGATATTGGAAGACTATGTATCCGGCAATGCCGTCACCCGTCTTTATAAAGAATATACAAAGGAGGAGTTGCCGGCTTATCGTATAGCCGAACTGGCACGGTCCGGTGATAAAATGGCTTTGCAGGTATGGGATGTTTTTGCCCAGGCATTAGCTCATGCTTTGTCATGGACAGTGAATATTACCGATCCCGAAATTGTCATCATAGGCGGATCTGTTCTGAAATCTTCCGATTTATACTGGGACAAGGCAGAGTGGCTATTTCGTAAATTCATTTGTCGTTCAGCTGATCGGCATATTACTTTGCTGCCAGCTGCCTTGGGAGACAATGCCGGATTTATTGGTGCGGCTGCATTAATATTAAAATAACAAGAAACTATGAGAAAACTCTTTTTTATACTGTTGATATGTAACATGTTGTTCGTCAATGCCCAATCTCTTGAACTGGAGAATTGGAAGATTATCAATTCTTCCGAGCTAAACGCCGGATCTGCTGAGGTCTCGCAATTGGCTTATCCCACTGCCGGATGGTATAAGGCCACTGTGCCCACTACCGTGTTGAATGCTTTGGTGAAGGAAAACGTATATCCTGATCCGAGAATCGGCCTGAATAATTACCTGATTCCGGATGTGTCGGATGAATTTAATGTCCGGATGGACCTATCTAAATACAACTACCTGAAAAGTGGCCGTAATCCTTGGCAAGATCCATACTGGTATCGTACGGAAGTTGTTCTTCCCAAATCATATAGAGGCAAGAAAGTATGGCTGATCTTGAACGGCATTAACTACCGGGCAGATGTCTGGGTAAATGGTCGTCAGGTTGCTGATAAAAAAGATATTGTGGGTATGTTTCGTCGCTTTAAACTTGATATAACCGGATATGCCCATGCCGGAGCTAACAATTGTATTGCGATAAAAATTTATCAGGTGGATCATCCGGGCGTCCCGACTCCCGGCACCCAGTTGAAAGTATTCGGTCCTGTACGCGGACATTCCTACGATATCTTTAAGGATGAGACATTGAAGATATCCGGTGGCTGGGATTGCGCTCCCGTGGTTCGCGACCGGAATATGGGTATCTACCAGAAAGTGATAGTGGAAGCCACGGACGAGGTGTTGATTGAAAATCCTTTTGTTGTCACTACTTTACCAAAGTCCACTACCATGCCTATGAAGGTTGACACTGGGCTTGCAAAGGTCAACATTAAACTTGAAGTGAGGAATACCTCTGCAAAGCTTGTTGAGGGAAAGGTGAATGCTTGGATTACATTAATCAACGAAGTCAAATTTCCCACTTATACCAAGCATATGGAGGGATACCTCAAGCCAATCAAGCTGACGAAGAAAGTAGCCCTGCGTGCCGGTGAGAGAAAAGTAGTGGAACTGACCCCTGAGGACTTTCCTTCCTTGCTGATAGAAAACCCGTATTTGTGGTATCCGAATGGGTATGGCGAGCAATACTTGCATCACATGAAACTGTCTTTTAGCATCGGTGGAAAAGTGTCCGATACCAAAGAGTTTGATTTCGGAATCCGTGAGGTGGCAAGTGGACTGAACCGGGTGGGAGATGAATGTGGTCGTGTATATTATGTGAATGGCAAGCGGATATTCTGTAAGGGCGGTTGGATACAGCCGGACATCTTGTTGGAGGAATCTGAAAAACGTATCTATGATGAAGCCCGCCTGATGGCAGAAGCGAACATCAACCTGATTGGCAGTGAAGATATGCCGTCTCCTTCTGAAATCTGGTTTGAAAGTTTTGACAAATATGGCCTGATGTGGTGGCATGTTTTCTATCAATGTTTCCGCATGACTCCTGGAACTGAAACTGCTGACAATCCTCTGGATCATGGTCTGGCGGTGGCAGGAGTGGAAGATATGATGCTCCGCTATCGCAATCACCCTTCTATTATTTCATGGATAGGAGCCAATGAGGTCTTGATGAATGAAAGCTTGTACAAGCTGACCAAGGAGAAAGTGAGGAGTATCGATACTACGCGTGTTTATCTTCCGACTACCAGTTTTCATTGGGATGTAGACGCCTTGACTCCTTATCTGAAAGAAGATCTACCAACAGGTACGACGGATGACGGTGCGCCCGACTATAATTGGGCGCCTTCTTCCTACTTCTTTGATAAAGTGCGTGAGGTCCATTTGCAGATGTTCCGCAATGAACTGGGGATGCCTTCCATGCCGACGTACAACAGCCTCCGGAAATTTATTCCTACCGCGGAGAGTACGGCTAATGTAAACAGCCCTATTTTCCCATTGGATAGCATTTGGGCTGAACATGGTGCTTGGGATGTAAGTAATTATTGCTATCGCTCTTATGACAATGCCATTCGTACGATGTTCGGTGATCCGAAGACGGCAAAAGAATATGCCGACAATGCCCAGTTCCTGAATGCCGATGGTTATCGTGCTATGTTTGAAGCGGCTAATCACCGGATGTGGGATATTACTTCCGGTGTGATGATTTGGAAGATTAATTCTTGCTGGCCCGATGTGTGCTGGCAGATATACGACTGGTATCTGGCTCCCAATGCTTCTTATTATTTTGCAAAAAAAGCTATGGAACCGGTGCACGTACAGTTGAATGCGAATGATTTTAGGGTTTCTGTGATTAATGCCTCCCATCAGACACTGCAAGACGTGAAAGTGACGGCTAAAGTTATCAACAATGACATGGAAGTGGCTTGGGAGGACTCCCAGCGGATAACTGTTTCTCCCGATTGCTATCAGGAGATTGTTACGGTGCCCCGGTGTGGAAAATACTCTTATAATTACTTTGTGAAGCTGGAGCTGCATGATAAATACGGTAAACTTCTGTCCGAGAACCTATATTGGTTCTATTCCCAGCATATGGATTTCTTTTGGTTCACTTCTATGAAGAAACCGGAATTGAAGGAGGAGGTTGAAGTTACCAAAGAGGAAGGGGAATATGTCTTTTCTATTTGTTTGAAGAACGAATCGGATCGTTTGTCCCATTTCAATCATCTGACTTTGCTGGACGTCCGGGGTAAGGAGATTAATCCGGTATTCTGGAGTGACAATTTTATTACGCTCTTTCCGGGAGATGAAAAGGTAATAACGGCTCGTGTGGCAGTATCCGATGCCGGAGATACACCTCCTGTGTTCTTCCGGGCACGATGATGAATAGATTGAATTTATTTATAATATAGTGTTATGAAAAAAATTATAGTGATTGGCAGTTCCAATGTGGACATGGTGGTGAGAACTTCTCATCTGCCTGCTCCCGGTGAGACGATTCTGGGAGGGGAATTCTTTATGAACCAGGGTGGAAAAGGAGCAAATCAGGCTGTTGCAATAAAGAGATTGGGCGGCAATCTGATATTTATGGCAAAATTGGGGAATGATGTATTAGGTCGGCAATCTGTCGGTTATTTTAAAAAGGAAGGAATTGATACAAGATATATTGCTTTCGATGAAGATTCTGCTTCCGGAGTAGCTCTGATCAGCGTGGACGATCATGCGGAGAATAGTATTGTAGTGGCATCCGGTGCCAACATGTTGTTGAACGAACAAGATGTGGATAAAATGTTGGAGGAAATGTGTGAGGGAGATATCCTCTTGATGCAATTGGAAATTCCGCTTCAAACAGTGGAGTATGCTGCCAGAAAGGCTTTCGGGAAAGGAG
>ENA-OOSB01000806-OOSB01000806.1-human-gut-metagenome-genome-assembly--contig:-NODE-806-length-12010-cov-2.100711_pt1 | contig 12010 bp, 6 predicted proteins | sample MGYA00241173_ERZ501204 | MGnify/ENA primary metagenome ERZ501204 (study PRJEB25962, sample SAMEA1965384) | human gut metagenome | biome: human gut; feature: human-associated habitat; material: faeces...
CCCCCAGCCGTTCTTTCACAGCCTGATATTCAAAGCTATGATCCGGGCGCACAGACAACGCAACAGCTTTCCGAAAGCGATATGAATAATATAGGTTACGACAATTCTTTTGCATATGACAATGTGCAGAATGTGAATTTTCAGATTGTCAAAAAACTTGTGGTTATTCATACCGATGAAATTATTAACTGATAATAATTAGAAGCTCAACAGCAGTTTTCTGCTGTTGAGAATTCGCATATTTTGAGGTGAACTACTTGAAAAGTGATATAAACAAGTTTAAGGCGGTATTGGTTTTGCTTACTGTTTCACCGCTTTCGCTATTAATTCTTCTTTTCCTCAGTTTTGAGGGAGATTCGGTAAACATTCCCTTAATTTGCATTACAGAGGTTATTTTTTGGGGATGTATGGTTGCAGGCTATGCTTTGCTTGCAATGATTAATAAAAGCCGAAAGTCAAAAATAAAAGGCAAGCAGACACTTAAAAAGACAAAACCGGGTGTTATCTGTTTTTTCTCAAACAGATTTGCCATTGTTTTTGATATGATTATGGGACTTTCGTTTGTGCTGACGATTATATTTTGGATATTTCCTGTTTTGAACTGTGCTGTGATAGAAACTTTCGCAGTATTTCTCTTTTCTCTGCATATGCACAGTATCTTTAACGGGGTGAATTATAAATATATAAAGAGTATATCTGACAAAAAAGAAGGAGAGTAAACAATGGAATTGAATTTTTCAAAAAAGACCAGAAAAATCGTTGCGTCATTGCTTGCTGTGGCAATCCTCCTCGGAGTTCTGCCCGTTAGCGGCTTGACAGGCAATTCTTCGGGTGCTGAGAGCAGCAGTTCAGAAAATTCAACAAAGACTATTTATGTCAATTCAACAAAACAGCCTATACTGTTTGATTCTGTCGGTAATTTTAAAGAAATTATACCGAAAGTTAAGAAAAACATTTACAGTACAGAAGCTGAAAATGGTGACAAGATTGCTTTATTTACCGATATAGGTAATGGCAACTCCGTAGTCTTTTATAAAACAACAGAATGGACTCCGTCTGCGTATATGTGGAAAGAAGACAGTTCGGAAAATCCTGATAAAAATGCCGCATGGCCCGGTGAGGCTATGAAAAAATACGGCGATTCTAACAGTAGCCTGTACTATTATGTTTATGAGTCAGCTAAAGGATTTGACAAAGTTATCTTTAATGACGGCAACGATCAAAATGGTGATCAGACCGATAATAAAGATTTAAAGGCTTGGAATGTATATACAAAGACAAGTGCTGGTAGGCCTATCTGCGATTCTTTAACCAAATGTGATGTCAGCGACAATTTTAATGTGTATGAATATGCAGATTCAAAATTAAGCGGTAAAAATATTTCAGCACCGCAGGGCATGGGTGCAACAATTGAAATTGCAGGTACAAAATATACTGTTTGCGGTGACGGCGCTAAAAGTGAAATTACTTGTTATGAGGATGATGAAATCACTTCGCTTACTGCAAACACGGTTGATGGTTATACTGCCAAGGTAACTAATAGCGTTGTCGGTGACAATCAGATTACATATTCCGTCACTTACACAAATAAGACATACGGTATGCAGTTTTCCGTTGAAAACACAGTTGCTTTCATTAAAAATCCAAGACTTGTTCTTGAAGGAAAATGGACAGTAACCTTTAACGGTAAGAAATATGAAAACGGTGACACAATATGTAATCAGAAAGATTCAGTAAAAAACTTAGAAGCAGCTTTTAAGATTGATAGTGTCACTTTCAATGGTAAGGAAATAAGTGGTTACGATGCAAAAACAACTTTAAATGGTAATTCGTTTGATTCTTCCTGTGGATCAAATGAGTTGGAAAAAGAGAACAAACTTGTTGCAACTGTTTACTATGAAGCCGATAACGGTAAAAAATACAGTGCAAAATCTGAATTTTCATTCAACTATGCTGAGGGCGATGTTACACTGAGCGAAAATGGAAATGATAATTCCGTATATTTTGACGACAACAACAATATCTATACCAACAGCGACTCTGTAACTCTTACCTTAAATGACGAATCAAAAATTGAAGATTTGACATTGGAATTATATAAGGGTGATTCCACACCTGACAGCAAAAATAAGATTGAAAATGCTATTGAGTTTGACCATGAAAAAGGCACAATCACAATAGGTAATAAAGATGTAAAATTGTCAGAAATTAAAAAGGCAACTCTTACAATTACATCCTCAAAATATAATCTTTCCAAGACTTACACTATAAGTTACGATACTATTTCAAAAGACAATCTTAAATACAGCAATACTAACGAAAATAACGAAAATAACGAAAGATATTATGTAAATGCTGAAAAAGGTGTTACAGTAACATTTAATCTTGACGGAATAGATAAAAAACTCTTTAATGACGAAAATGCAGAAGTAACTTGTGATAAAGAAAATGGCGTTAAGATTTCTTTCAATAAAGATAATAAAGAGTGGAAAGCAACAATCACTAAATCGGCTGATTATACATTTACATTTAGCAATAATGGTTTTGTTCAAACTGTAAAAATAATAAAGCAAGACCTTTATCTTGATGATAAAGCCCCGGAAATTACAGGCTTTTCATTCCAAAAGGCTCAATCGGATACTGACAAATTGCTCTCATTCTTGACTTTCGGTATCTATAGCAACGATAAAATTATTGTGACTGTCAATGCAAAGGATGAGGATATTTTATCGACTTCATCGGGTATTAAAAATATAACTCTCTATGACGACGGCAAAATTTTAGGAACACAAACATTCAATGATTATAGTACTGAAAATACTGCTACATTTACATTGGATGAATCAGATAAAGCATATAAATTGTATGCTGTTGTTGAAGATGCGGTAGGATATAAAAGCCAAAAAACAACTTTTGATTTAGGAAAGAAAAAAGATAAAGACAGTTATGATGTTATTGAATATAATTCAGAAGATTCAAATGGTTGCTTGCCTGAACTTGTAAGTTATAGCGGTAATGACAAATTTTCTGATTTAGCTGTTACACCTAATGAGGCTTTAAAGACATATGAAAAGGGTAATTTGTTTGGATATAATGCAAAAGATGAAGCGTTCAAGTTGGAATTAAGCGAGAGTTTATCAGCACTTTCAGAGGCAACAGTTACAGTTAGTAAAGAAGGCAGTGCAAAATCATTCTCTACTAATCCTCCTATTACTTTTAACACCACATCAAAAGATGCCAAGAAAGAGAATTGTAAACTTGCTTATAATTTAAAACTTGCCGAAGTATTTAAGACTATCGGTGTAAGCAAAAGTAATATTTCAGGTAATTACACAATTACCGTAGTTGCTACAAATAATGCAGGTGTAAGCAGAGTATATACATACGATTTTAGTATTGATAATACTGCCCCAACACCTCAAACATTTACAATCAGTGATGAGAGTGATACAGATAAGATACTCAAGTTCTTGACTTTTGGCATTTATTCTAAAAAAGAAATAAAAGTAAATGTAACGGCTAACGATGAAAATCCGTCAAGTGGTATTTCAAGCTATACTCTTTATGATAAAAAAGATGGTGAATACAATAAACTTGCTAATGTTACCATTACTAATAGTGAAAACAGTAAATTTGCTGAGTTTACAATAGATAACCGTAACAAAGAATATAATCTGTTTGTTACGGTAACGGATAAGTTTGATAATACATCTAACTATTATACATTTGACTATACAGGTTATGAGAAAGATAGTTACGACGCTATCAAATCATCTAAAGCACCCGAAGTTGTAAGATACGATGGTAAGGATAAATTTTCTGACAAGTTAACCGTTACACCTGAAAACTTTAAACATCAGAGTGACAAGTTGTTTTCATACAAAGAAAACGGTGAAGCGTTTAAACTGGAATTAAGCGAGAGTTTATCAGCACTTTCAGAGGCAACAGTTACAGTGAATAAAGACGGTAGTGAGAAAGAATTTTCCGATACTATTACTTTTGTTACTACATCAAAAGATGCCAAGAAAGAGGATTGCAAACTCGGTTATGACTTAAATCTTTCTGAGGTGTTTGAACAGATTGGTGTAAGCGGAAGTGATATTTCAGGTAAATACACAATTAAAGTAAAAGCTACAAATAATGCAGGTGTAAGCTGTGAACCATATACATACGATTTTAGTATTGATAATACTGCACCTGTGATAACACTCTTTGCAATTGAAAATGGAAGTCAAAATCCAATAGTTGACGAAACATCTTCACAGGAATACAGATATTATTTCCAACATAATACAAATGTTACTGTTACAGCTAAAGACAGTGCATCGGGTGTTAAGGAAATCCATTTCAGAGCATACGATGTAGTAAAGAAAGATAATGCAGTAGACGAAACGAAGACAGTTTCATCAAATAATAATGCTGTATTTGAAGTGCCTGCAAACTTCAAGGGTGAAATCTATGCTTATGCTGTTGATAAATTTGACAATAGCAGCATAGACAAAAACATCCAAGGTGAGGGCGAGAAAAAGCCTGATGACTTAATTGTTGAAACACAGCAGCACCACAACGGTAATGCAAGTGTTACTATGTCAAGAGCAAAGGCAAGCTACAAGGACAATTCGGGACTTGACCTTTACAGCGGAAATGTAAACGCAAGGGTAGTATTTGAAGACGCTTATGCAGGTATTAAAGACGCTACAATTACTGTTTACGATTATAAAAATGATGTTACGGGTACAATTTATGCTGAAATCGGAAACGACGGCAGTATCAAGAAGACTGAGGTTACCGGTTCTGTAAATAATATTATATTTAATGACGATTATACAACCTCAAAAGATAATCTTCTTCCAAAACTTGTTATTGATTATGTTGTTACGGATAACAGTAATAATATTAAAATTACAACATCAATGACTGACAGAGCAGGTAATAAGACAGACAATGTTAAGGACAGCTTGAGCATTGACAAGACTAAGCCTGTTATTGATGTTAAGTATGACAACAACGAGCATACTACATACGGTGGAAATGATTATTACAAGGCTGACAGGACGGCTACCGTAACTGTTACAGAGCGTAATTTTGACGAGTCGCTTGTTGAGGCGGCAATTATGAGAAACGGCGGCAGATACACAACAATCGGCGGCTGGACTCACAACAACAATACCGCAGATCCCGACAAGTCAACTCATGTTGCTAAGATTGTTTACAACACAGACGGCGATTTTACATTTGACATTGCCGTTAAGGACAAGGCTATGAATTCTGCCGACAAGTTTACTCAGCAGAAGTTCACGGTTGACAAAACTGCTCCTGTAATTGACGTTTCATTTGACAATAACTCTGCAAAGAACGGCAACTACTACAAGGCTGACCGTACTGCTACTATCAAGATTACGGAACATAACTTCAACAGCGGAAGTCAGTATGTAAACATTCCCGTAACTGCAGAGGGTACAACTGCTCCGTCAGTTGTAGGTTGGTCAGGTTCAGGCGATGACCACAATGCAACAGTTTCGTTCAACAAGGACGGCAAGTATTCATTTACTGTTGACTATACCGACCTTGCAGGTAACAAGGCTGTTCAGAAAAAGGTTGATTCGTTCTATATCGACAAAACCGCTCCCGAAGTTGAAATCACAGGTGTTGCAGATCATCAGGCTTATAACGGCACGGTTGCTCCTGTTGTAACATACAGAGACGATAACTTTACAGATGATCACGACTTCCGATTCACAAAAATTGATATCAACGGCAAGAGTGACGATACTTCTAAGTTTGATTACGATACCGGCGGCAACGGCGTGACAGAATTTATTTATAAGTACAGAGATTTTGCCGAGGTTCTTGAAAATGACGGTATTTATAACTTCACCGTTGAGCTAAGCGATAAGGCAGGCAACAGCACATCAAAGAGTGTTACATTCTCTGTAAACAGATTCGGCTCAACATTTAAAGCATCCGATGAGTCGAAAAAGCTCATTAACAATGGTTACACAAATGCCGAGCAGGATATCGTGATTGAAGAAATCAATGTTACTCCGCTTACAAAGCACAGCGTAACACTTGCCAAGAGCGGCGGAAATAGTACAGAACTTGTTGAAAATACCGATTACACATTTACTTCAAGCAACAACGGCAATGAGTGGTGCAAGAGTGTTTATACCGTAAACAAGAAGAACTTCTCTGATGAGGCTGCATATACAGTTACAATTATGTCGGTTGATAAGGCTAAGAACACAAATAACAACCGTATGGCAGATTCTTCTCTCAGCACAGAACAGAAAAATAAGCGTGAATGTGCAATTTCATTTGTTGTTGATAAGACAAGCCCTCTCGTAAGCATTACGGGTATCAAGGATAATGAGCTTTACAAGGAAGCAAGCAAAAAGGTTAAAATTGTTTGTGAGGACGATAATCTTGATAAGAGCAAGCTGGTTGTAACTCTTGATAACAAAAAGCTTGCCGAGGGTGAGGATTACACGATTGTTGATGATAAGGACGGTTCTATTGCAGGTATGCTTACCGCAGAAATTGTTCTTAAAGCAGAAACAGGCGGTATTAAAGAAAATCTTAAGGTTACAATCGGTGACCTTGCAGGAAATACAGGTGAAAAGAGTGTTGATAACTTCATTCTTTCCGCTAATATATTCCAGAGATTCTTTGCAAATCCCGTACTGGTAATTTGTACTTTTGCAGGTCTTGCACTTGTTATTGCGGCAGTAATCTTCTTTGTTGCAAAGAAAAGAAAAAAGGCTGAATAAAGTCAGACAATATTTTTAATGATTCGGGCGTATCCTCTTTTCGGGATATGCCCGAAAAAGAAAGGTGGGTAAGATATGCTTTTCGGCGGCGATATCGTAAATGATACTTACAGTATTGTTGAAGAAATCGGCAGCGGCGGTATGGGAGTGGTGTATCTTGCCTATCACCTCAGACTGGAAAAATATGTTGTTATGAAAAAAATCAAGAACAGAAATCTTGATTCTTCCTTTCTGCGAAATGAAGTGGATATTCTCAAAAAACTTCATCATCCGTATCTTCCGCAGGTATATGACATCATCGAATACGAATGTGATTTTTATACTGTTATTGATTATATTGACGGCAAGGACCTTGAACATTTTATCAATGACGGTTATGTGTTTACGGAAAGTCAGTTAATCAAGTGGCTCCGACAGCTTTGTGAGGTGCTTGACTATTTGCATTGCAATAATCCTCCGATTATCCATACGGACATTAAACCCGCAAATATAATTGTGAGGGATAACGGCGACATTTGCTTAATTGACTTTGGCATTTCATTGAGTGCCGATGACGCTGTAAAGGGTTACAGCAAAAATTATTCGTCACCCGAGCAGTATATGAATGTGATGAATATATTGAACGGAACTCCGGAATTCAACGCTCCGCTTGACGGACGGACAGACATTTACAGCCTTGGCGCTGCTTATTATCATCTTATGACAGGATGTATTCCCGATATTGAGGACGAAACACTTCCACCTCTTGAAGAATACGAACTTCCGTATTCTCAGCCGTTTGTTTCGATAATAAGCAAGGCTATGGAGTGGGACATAAAGAAACGCTATAAATCTGCGGCAAAAATGCTTTCGGCTGTTGACAATATCAAAAAACAGGATGAGCGTTATAAGAGATACATATTATTGCAGGTTTTGTCTTCGGTTGTTTCGGGAATTATGATAGTTTCCGGCGGGCTTATGTTTGTGTTCGGTAATTATGAAATTGCAGGTACCGAGCTTGCAGGACAGTATGATTTGTTTGTTTCATATTGTGATAAAGGCGACACGGTTAATGCTGAACGGCTCGGAACGGATTTGCTGAATAATTCAAAATATCGCAGTGTTATGACCGATAAAACAACGGCTGAAATTCTCCGTTATATGGGCGACTGTTATTTTGATGAGGGCGATTTTGCCAATGCCGTTGAAAATTATAAGTCGGCATATGAAATAGCTGACGATGACAATGCCGAAGTTTGCTTGAGAGATTACGCAATTGCCCTTGTAAAAGGTAAAAGATTTTCAGAGGCTCAGAGCGTTATTTCTATGGCAGAGGAAAAATTTCCGAATTCATCTGTCAATAAATTACTTCAGGCGGAAATTGAATATGGAAACGGCAATTTGGAAAATTCCTTAAATTATGCAAATGAATGTCTTAACACCGAACCAAACGGCGATAACGCATTTGCCGCATTTTTGCTCAAAGGCGATATTTATACGGACAAAAATCAATACGGCGACGCCGTATCAAGCTATGAGAGTGCAAGGAGTATTGATGAGAATTTAAGTGTCTTGAGAAAACTCGGACAGGCATATCTCGGAATGGGTTCGCTTGGTTCGGGAATGAAAAACAGCGGTCTGCAAAAAGCAAAAGAATGTTATTCAACCATTCGTGACAGATATTATCTTTCCGCAGAGGACGGAATAAATTATTCACAGGCCTACAGCCTTTCGGGAGATTTGTCGGGGGCAAGAGGTTTGCTTGATGACCTTGCAATAACTTATCCCGATGACTGCAGGGTATATATGCAGCTGGCAATTGTCAGTGATAAGCAAAATGATACCCAAAGCAGAGTGTATTGCGAAAAAGCGAGAGCTTTGTATAAGAAATCAAGCGACAGCGTTAAGCAAAATGTCGACGGTAACAGATTGAATGAAATTAAAAATTTGTACAGACGATTTTTTGGAAGTGTGTGGTAAAAGGGGTGTTTGTATGCTGTTGATTTTTGGCATTGCACTTGTTATTGCCGGCATAGTTCTGTTGGCAGTGACTCAGATTGTTCTTTGGAAAAAAATAAAAAAGTTTAATAAGGAATGGGAGGATGAGCAGAATGAAATGTCCTAATTGCAGGTGTATTGTTCCGAATAATGTAAGCAGATGCACATATTGCGGATATGACTTTATGTCGGGAAGTGCCAAAACTTTGACGATTGAAGAAGCATATAAATTTAAAACATACGATTATGATTACAACTGTGATAATTATGCAGATGAATTTTATGCATACGATGATTATTATAATTGTGAAAACTATAAAACAGAGAATTCGTCTGCGTACAGACGGGAAACTGATGATAACAGTCCGATTATGTTAATTTCTGCACTTATGCTCCTTGCGGCAACATTGTTGCTGTTGAGTGTGGTTGCAATTATTATTTGACGGCAGAGGGGAATTTGAGAATGAACAAGAAAACTATGCTTTTGATTATACCTGCAATAGCTTTGCTTGCCTGTTGTATTGCGGCAATATGCGTTATATGTATTCCGTCAAGCTACGAGGTTTATACGAAACAAATTCAAACGGCGGAGAAATATCTTGCAGACAAAGATTATGACGGCGCTATAAAATATTACGAAATGGCAAAGGCAACCGATGAAACTCAGGAAGAACCTTATCTTAAACTTGCAATGATTTATTATGAAAACAAAAATGATATGGAAAAGGCTGTTGCAATTCTTAACGAAGGTTACGAGAAAACAAAATCCGAACAGATTAAAAACGCACTTGCCGTTTATCAGGGTGCAGGTGAAAAGAACACCGATACATCGGGAAAAACGGATTATAATTCAAATCCCGTAAATATTACCTTGCTGAATATGTTTGGGCAATATAATTACGAACAGTACAGTAAAAACTATACCGTTGTGTCGGATAATTACAACGACGGTGTTTATACGGTAAGATACAACGGTATCGGCGCAGAATTTTCTTACAGCAACGATTCGACTAAGGCTGTTGACGACAAAGCGATGAAACCGTTTTCTTACTCATTCCCGACAGAAATTAAGGTGGATAAGATTTCGGATATCATTAATCTTCCGCCACAGGGAATGAAAATTGATGAGTTGAAAAAATCGGCAGGTATTACAAATGCTGTTGCAAAGTACGATAATACGCTGAAGAAAAATATTATTACTTTCAGCTGTGAAAAATGTACGGTGTCTGTAGAAACGGACAAGAACGGTACAATAACGGCTAACACTTCTTATATTACCGTAAATCCCGAAACAGTTGCAGCAGTTGCTCGGAAATCCAAGGTTAGCGGTAAGGTTATCAGTGTTACAACAGCAGATATTGTAAGCAGTGCAGAAGTGGTTGTCAGAAAAGGTAAGGACTCAAAGGACGGTGAAAGTGCCGCCGAGGTGTCAATTGACAGCGGAAATTACAGCGTTGAACTTGAAACAGGTGATTATACATTTGAGGTTTCGGCATCGGGTTATAAAAAAGAATATTTCAATGTTTATGTAAGCGGAGCGGATCAGGAAAAAGATTTCAGTATTTCTCCGTCACTTGCAGAGGGTGAAATAAGAATTGTACTTGAATGGGGTGCAACACCAAGCGACCTTGATTCTCATCTTGAGGGTACAACTAAAAACGGTGACGAAGTCAGCATTTATTGGATGAATCCTGTTGCAACCTCCGGAGCAAAAACTATTGCACAGCTTGATGTTGATGACAGGGACGGATACGGTCCTGAAACTATAACACTTTCCGAGCTTGACGGTACATACCAATACAGGGTTCACAGATTTTCTTCAAGCGGTTCGCTTGCCATGTCGGGTGCGGTTGTAAAGGTGTATTCCGGTTCGTCAGAACCGATAACAATTTCAGTTCCGTCCGATTGTGATGAATGGTGGGATGTGTTCACCATTGAAAACGGTGAAATCAAAAATATTAACGGAGCAACAAACTGATGATGGTATTAGTAATAGTGTTGACAGTTGCCTTGCTTATTTTGATTGCCGTGGTGATTGTAAAGCTTAATTCTGAAAAAAGCGAGAGGGACAAATACTATACCGCCGCAGGCAATATAATCAAGGAAGAATATCTTAACTACTGCCTTACAAATGATATAAATTCAGATAACAAGGCTGACGCTCCTAACGGTCAGAAAATTATGATATACATAAAAACTTTGAACCGTAAACAAAAGGCACAGTTTGTATTTGATCCCGAAAAAGGTGTAAATATCGGCAGAGATTCCGAGAAAAATAATATTTTTATCAATGAAGCATCGGTTTCTATGAACCATTGCAAAATCTTTTCCGATAATATGAAAGTGTATATATGCGACCTTAATTCATCTAACGGAACAGTTCTTAAAAGAGGTCTGTTCGGAAATTACTTGCTTGAAGGCGGAAGTTCATGTGAGCTTATGTCGGGTGATCGTGTCTGCATAGGCTCAAATGTATTTAAAATTACGCTGTTTTATTATGATATGGTGACTATGTAGCAACGGAGGTTTGTTATGATACTGATAATTTACCGCAGTCAGGTTTGCAGAGAAATTGTTCTCCCGAATGCAGATAATACGGATTATCGTATTTTCATTGACAGCAAGGAATTTAAACTGAAAAAAAGTTTTTATCTTTCTCTTGAAGTAATTGCTCATAAATGGTCAATAACAAACGAAAACGGCGAGTATAAAATTGTAAAAAATCAAACTGAATTTGAAAAAACATCCCTCGGCGGAGGAGATATTGTTTCTATTATCACTCCCGAAAAGGATTCTCTTCGTTGCATTGTCGTTGACGCCGAACCCGTGCTTGCGTCATTTGAAAAGTATTTTATCGGAAACGGGCTTGTTACGGTCGGCAGTGAGGCTGACAATACCGTGCAATGTTCATTTTTGAATTTGATTTCAAAACACCATTGCAACCTCAGATTTGACGGAGCTGACATTGTTCTTGAAGATACAAGCTCAAACGGAACTTTTGTAAATCATATCAGGGTAGGCGGAAGAAAAGTTCTCGGTTTCGGAGAAATAATAGATGTTTTCGGTCTGAAAATAATTTGTTTCGGAGATATGATTGCGGTGGGCTCGCTGTTTTCAAAATTTTCGGTATCCGACAAAATTGAAAAATTCAGCCTTCCGAAAGTTTCATATGATACTGCTCACGCTGTTTCAAATGTGGAAATGTTTAACCGTTCGCCGAGAAATTTCAGAGAGATATGTAGCGAAACGGTTGTTATTGAACCGCC
>ENA-OOSB01000813-OOSB01000813.1-human-gut-metagenome-genome-assembly--contig:-NODE-813-length-11954-cov-1.660224_pt1 | contig 11954 bp, 10 predicted proteins | sample MGYA00241173_ERZ501204 | MGnify/ENA primary metagenome ERZ501204 (study PRJEB25962, sample SAMEA1965384) | human gut metagenome | biome: human gut; feature: human-associated habitat; material: faeces...
GCGCAGGGGCTGAGGACAGCCGAAAAGCATCAACCTTTTTGAAAAGGGTGTTTGCAGGCTGCCGTTTCTCTGTTAATTAGTCCGATTCTGCCTGCTTTTCATGCAAATGGCGGCAGAACTTCATTATTAATAGATTTCTGAACAACATGACCGACGGATTGCGTCGCAGGAAAAGCTCCTGCGGCGCAGTTTTTTTGCCGAAAAGGTGTGTTGAAGCCTCTTTAAACAGGGCAGACCCGGGAAACACCGCCTTATTACAACTCCGGGCTTGACTTTTCCTTCGAAGGGAGTATAATCACAGATAAAAGATGAATTATTGTTTCATTTCGATTTAGAAAGGGAAATCTCTCCCGATGTGTTGCCGAATTGGCTTTTGGCAGCCGTTTTTTTCCGCTCGGGAAGAGATTGCAGCCATGTGTTGCAGCCATGTGTTGCAGCCATGTGATTGAAGTGAAACGGTTGCAGGAGGAACAGGAAATTGATATTCGGGAAACACATCAATCGCTACTACATTAAAAATGCACCCGTGCTGATTTTGGGCGTACTTGCACTTATCCTGGTTGATTACTTCCAGCTCAGGATACCGGAGCTTTATCGTATGCTTGTTAACGGCATGAACGGCGAGCTCATACTTGTGAACGGGGAATATGTGCCGTTTAACCTTGATTTTCTTCTGGATAATATTTGTCTTCCGATAATCACTATCATTGTTGTAATGGTCATCGGCAGATTCCTTTGGCGTGTCTGCTTCTACGGCTCGGCGATCCGCGTCGAAACGGATCTTCGCAACAAAATGTTCAATCACTGCAAGGATCTTTCTCAGCAGTATTATCAGGTGAACAAAGTCGGCAATCTCATGAGCCTTTTCACCAACGATCTTGACACGATTCAGGAATGTTTCGGCGACGGTATCCTGATGTTCCTTGATGCTGCATTCCTCGGCATTCTTGCACTCGTTAAAATGTGGCGCATGGACAAGCTTTTGACGGGACTTTCAATGATTCCCATGGTTCTGCTGCTTATAATCGGCACGATCGTCGGAAGAGCCATGATGCGCAAATGGGAGATCCGCCAGCAGGCCTTTTCGGATCTGTCGGATTTTGCACAGGAGAGTTTTTCGGGCTTTGCCGTTATAAAGGCATTTGTAAAGGAGCTTAAAGAGCTTGCCGCGTTCCGCAAACTGAATGTGTTAAACGAGAATGTCAACGTTGATTATACGAAAATTTCCGTAACGCTGAACATTCTTATCTCACTGCTTGTGGAATCCGTTATCTGCGTTATCTTGGGCTACGGCGGATACCTTGTTTACCAAAAGAAATTCGATGCCGGACAGCTTGTGGAATACATCGGATATTTCAGCTCCATAGTCTGGCCGATCATGGCGGTTTCGATGCTTATCGAAAAAACTTCGCGCGGCAAAGCCTCTCTCAACCGTGTAAGAGAGCTGCTCGATGCCGAAATAAACGTTAGTGATGCTCCGGGCGCGGTTGATATCGGTTCGGTGAAGGGCAAAATTGAAATGCGGAACCTGAATTTTCGCTATCCGGACGGTGAATTCGATGTGCTTCGGAATGTTTCGTTCACGATCGAACCCGGCGAAAACGTCGGCATAGTGGGAAAGACCGGTGCGGGAAAGACAACGCTGGTTGACCTTATCCTGCGCATATACAATGTTCCGGACGGAACACTCTTTGTTGACGGACACGATGTAAACAGCGTTACGCTGCATTCCCTTCGCGAAAACTGTTCATATGTTCCGCAGGACAATTTCCTTTTCTCGGACACGATCGCAAACAATATCGCCTTTGCATTCGATGAAACGGACAAAGCCGCCGTTAAACGGGCGGCGGAGCTTGCGGATGTTGACGATAACATTGTTGAGTTTAAAGACGGATACGACACCGTCCTCGGCGAACGCGGCGTGACTGTATCGGGCGGGCAGAAACAGCGAATTTCCATTGCACGCGCACTGCTTAAGAATGCACCGATACTGATTCTTGACGATTCCGTGTCCGCTGTTGATACGAGCACCGAGCAGGTGATACTTAAAAACCTGCGTGAAACGCGTGCGGGGAAAACGACAATACTTATTGCACACCGAATCTCAACGATTCAGGATATGGACAAGATTATCTTTATGGATGACGGGCGCATTGTCGCTGTCGGAAAGCACGATGAGCTGCTCGAACGCTGTGAAGAATACCGCAAAACCGTTGAGCTGCAAAAGCTTGAGGATGAGTTCGGAGGTAAGTGATTATGCATGAATACTATCCCCTGCTGCTTGCGGGCGGCATTATCGGACTGATTTCGGTTGTTCTTATAATTGCATATGCAACCGTAAAAGATAAAAAACAAACTATGGGGTTTGAACGTCATATGAATGACGGAGAGATTACCCGCCGCCTTATGGCATACGCAAAACCCTATGCGCTGAGATTTGTTTTCGTGGGCATCGTTATGCTGTTCACGATTGCATTCGACATTGTATCTCCGCTCATCATCGGCGGCATTGAGGATATGATCGTTACCGATTTCAAGCTGAACAAACTGTTCATAATGGTCGGAATGTATGCAGGAATATTGATTGTTTCCATGGTCGGCGCATATGTTCAGGCTATTGTGCTGCAAAAGACAGGTCAGCGAATCATCTCCCATCTGCGCGAGGATCTTTTTACCCATATCGAGAGCCTTTCGCACGAACAGATGAACGAGATTCCCATCGGAAAGCTTGTGACCCGCATCACAAACGACACGAACGCAATTTCACTGATGTTCACAACGCTGCTTGTGAATCTTGTGAAGAACTTTTTCGTGCTGACGGGCGTTCTTGTTGCAATGTTTTTCCTGAACTATGAATTGACGCTGATGGTGCTGTGCATTGCGCCGTTCATAGTGCTTTTCACCGTTATCTTCCGCAAGTTCTCGCGCAGAGCATACCGAAAGATTAAAGACAGAACGACCGATATAAACACCTATCTTTCCGAAAATCTTTCCGGCATCAAAATCACTCAGATTTTCAACCGCGAGGAGGCGAAGGAACGTGAGTTCGACAAAAAGAGCAACCTTCTGGGCAGGGCGAAACAGGAGCAGATACTTGTGTTCGGCATATTCAGACCCCTTGTCTATATGCTTTACATAACAACCGTGATGTGCCTTTTCTACCTTGGCGGCAAGGGCTATCTTGACGGAACGACATTCCTCGGGCAGACGCTGACGGCAAGCACGATCGTTTCGTTCTATATGTACATTGCCACTTTCTTCAACCCCATTCAGAATCTTGCGGAGCAGTTCAACTGGCTTCAATCCGCATTTGCTTCCGCCGAAAAGGTGTTCACAATTATGGACATTAAACCGAAGCTTACGGATGCACCGGACGCGATTGAGCTTGACGAGGTTCGCGGCGAGATTGAATTCCGCGACGTTTGGTTCAGTTATGTACCCGGCGAATGGGTACTCAAGGGCGTTTCGTTCAAAGTCAATCCGAAGGACACGGTTGCGTTCGTCGTTTCGACCGGCTCGGGCAAAACAACGATTCTTTCGCTTATCTGCCGCAACTACGAGTTCCAGAAGGGCGAAATCCTGATTGACGGAATCGATATCCGAAAGATAAAGGCTGCATCGCTGCGCCGGCATTTCGGACAGATGCTTCAGGACGTTTTCCTTTTCTCGGGCACGATACGCAGCAATATCCTGCTGCGCGAAGAGGGAATTTCCGACGAGGAGGTCATGGAGGCCTGCCGTTACGTAAACGCGGATCACTTTATCAACAAGCTTGAACGCGGGCTGGATGAACCCGTGCGCGAACGCGGCAACAATTTCTCTGCCGGTCAGCGGCAGCTGCTCTCTTTCGCAAGGACGATAATCCACAAGCCCGCCGTCATGATCCTCGATGAGGCGACCGCGAATATAGACACCGAAACCGAACAGCTGATTCAGAATTCGCTTGAAAAAATGATGAATATCGGCACGATGCTTATCGTTGCGCACAGACTTTCAACGATTCAGCATGCGGATAATATCATTGTTCTTTCAAACGGAAAAATCGTTGAACAGGGCAATCATCATGAGCTGCTTCAGAAACACGGCAGATACTATCAGCTTTACACACTGCAATACCATCGCGAACAGATGAAAAGTGCGGGCGCGTGAGATGAACCCTGAAGCGCAGAAAGCAAAAATCAAACGGTGAAACCGTTGCTGCAATTCAAAACCCGGGCATAAGCGAGAATGCCCGGGTTTTTGCATATAAACATTGTGCTTCCGAAACTTCGGTGCGGGAAATAAATCCGAACATGAATCGATAACCCTGCTCAGGCAGTCCTTTCAAAAAGGTACACTTTCACGGAAAAGCTTTCGTTCCCGGGCATTTTTCCGGAAACGATCCGAACAGCTTCGAAACCCATGTTTTCATACAAACATTTTGCGGGTTCATTGCCGACCAATGCCTCAATGCTGTGAATGCCGGGAAAATTCTTGAGAGCGTATTCTGCAAGCTGCCTGCCTATGCCGCATACTGCTCGGCGGAAGCGGCAGTCAATGCCGGTGCGGCGCAAACGAAAATCTTAAAACACTGCTAATCTATGTCATGTTTTTGCGAAAGTCGGCTATGGATATTCTAAATATCTGTTGCAAAGGCACGGAGGATATGATACAATAAAAATATACAGGCAACGGACTTTTTAGCATACGGCGGAGAAAAAACGAAAGTGAAGCGCATCACCGCAATTTAACGCGAAAAGCATTCGGCTGTTTTATTCGGAGGGAACACATGGCAATTCGTTTGTTCGGAAACCAAAGACAGATTGAAAAGGATTAAACGATGGTTTTTCAGCCTCGAGTTTTGCGGCCTGCTGTGCAAAACCATCCGAAAACGCGGGAGAAGCAGGAAAGAAATATAAACAGGAAATATAAATATGAAATTCAGGATAATTGAGGAAGCGTGGGGGATCAACCGAAAAACGGGGGAACGGAAAGTCCGCAGAACGGCGGAGCGGATTTTTACCCCGGAGGCGGGGCAGATAATCGAATTTCCGCTCGGCAGGCGGAGGTTCGGCATTGTTTCGGCCGATGAGGAGCGCGTTGTGCTTCGGGTGCAATGTGAAAATTCGGCCGATGAAAAAGAGTTTATTATTGAATGCGGTGCCGGCGGATTCTACAACCCGCGTTCATGTGACGGAGGTTATCGGTATCTGTTCGAGTTCGATACGAATGAACCGCAAGGCAAACCGTCCGCGGGGAGACGCAAAAAAAGGAATGCAGGTATTCAATTGCAATCAAGGTCGAAAAGGCTGCGGGGGAGCATGATTACACGCAAAGCAAGTTCTTCGGCTCGCCGACAGTGCCGAACGAATGGGTCGAAAGATTTTATGACGACATAATTTTCCTTGCACAGATAAGGCTTTCCGATATTGCCGAATATGACCCGGACAACATACTTCCGCACAGCGGTTATCTGTATTTCTTCCTTGATGCGGAGATGTATCCGTCAGATCAGCTCTATGTTTGGGTCGAATATTATGACGGAGAGCCGGATACGATTATTGATGATTTTAACGAGCTTTCACCGCTTCCGTGCGGACTTAACGAGGATTGGCTGATTTCGTTCGGTGCTGCGCCGCCCGATGCGGACGGGACAAAACTTCTGGGGCTGCCGTCCGGTGCGGCGGGAGAGGATGCAAGCCTTCCGAAGCTCCTGCTGCAATACGACCCGCTTGATTTTGAAGGAGTTCCCTATCTTGAGAACGTTGACGGGTATGCGTATGTGCTGTTCGGCAGGGATGAAAAGGATTTTGACGGAGCTGTCTATAAGGTTGACAGAACATAACCGACCGAACAAAAATGCCGAAACGGAGGGAACTTCGATAAGAAAAAGTACGTAAAGTTATAAAAAACTGCTGCTAAGGAGAGGGCGGATAAATGGCATACAGTGAAAAATCCGCGGCGCGTTTGGCTGCGCTGCACGGAGAAATTGAAGCGCGAAAGGAACATGAATTCGCTGCGCCGACATACAGGGATGCGGCGGCACTTGCCGAAATAAGGCAGACGGTGTTTAATCAGCTTGAATCGGAGCATGAACACGACAGGGACACTGTCGAGGACAGCATCGCGGTGCTGCGTTATCTTGCCGAGAACTATGAAAACATGGGACGGACTGCTTGTGCGCTGCCTTTGCGGAAAAAGGTGCTTGAGCTTGATGCCGAATTTGCGGCACGGTTCAAAAACAGGGAAGGAATCGAATCGGATTATTATTGCGCATTAAAGGCGCGCAATCGCTACGGAAGGGACGAATGTGCCGACCTGCGGGAGATTGCGGCGGGGCTTCTGCCTTTGGATAAACAAATTCAAATCGAAAAAAATGTTTTTGAAAACTATCCGATGCTTGTGCGCGACAGAGTTGAACTATCGGAAGACTATCTTGCGGTTATCGATGAGGTTGAGCGGCTGCTCGAAGAAGAATGCGGAGAAAATGCGCATCCGCTTGAGACAGCGCAGGCAAAAGCGAGGCTTTTGAGTGAGCGCGGAATTCTTTGGCGGTCCGAAATGCAGTTGAATCCGGGAGTTCTGTTCGATTGAAAAGCAGAGAACCAATCCGGAAATGAACAAATGCCGAAAAGTCGGCAAAAACAAAACGAAAGCAGAAACTATAAAACAACAGAGTAAAGGGATGCTGCCGTGAACATAAGCTATAACAAACTTTGGAAACTGCTTGTGGACAAAAAAATGAGCAAGGCGGATCTGCGTCGGGCAACTAAGCTTGCGCCGAACACAATGACGAACCTCCGTCGGGATAAATATGTTTCGCTGGAGGTGCTTGTTCGCATATGCGAAGTGCTCGATTGCGATATCGGCGATATTGTCGGCGTTTGCAGGGATGATGCAGCGGGGAATTTGCAGAAAAATCCGACAGAATAAATGAAGCTGCATGAACCGGGTTTGGCTTCCGAAAAAAATAAATGTCGCCGTCGGAGCGACCTGCACGGACGCGGGATATGGCATAATATGCTTGTCAGAGGACGGCAGGGAAAAAATTTGAAAGAAAGGAAGCTTTCGCGGCACGCGAAAACCATGGTCCCGAAAATGAAGACGAATCCGAAGGGCAAAGGCTTTATGAAAAAGGGCTTGAACTTATCAAAAATCTCAATTGGAGCGCGGCAAGGCAGCAAAAACGGCGTTTTTGAATATACTGCGCCGGACGGAACGAAGGCGAAACGCTGCTATCGGGACGACAAGGAATCGAGCTTTTCATAAAAGTGAAAAGAAACGGGGAAAGAGAATTGAAACGCGGGCTTAATCTTAATGCTGAAGAGAGGAGTTATCTTATAACTGCTGTCGTTGTTGCCTGTGCAATAGCGGCGCGGGTAATCTCAAAGGAGGGTATTGCTGCGGATACAATGGGCTTGATACGCTCCGTGCTTTATATCGGGCTTTATTTTGTTTGGGGAATTTCAATCAAAAAGCGTGTGATGCAGGCACAGGTTCAACGGTACCTGACGGCTATTGTCGGAATGATGATATTTTGGTTCATTGTGCGCACAATGAAATATTTTTTTGTTGCGGACATTGATGCAAAGAGACAGCTGTGGTATCTTTACTATTTTCCGATGCTGTTCATTCCGCTCCTGTCCTTCTTTGTTGCATTATCGCTCGGAAAAACAGAGAAGTACAGGCTTCCCCGAAGGGCATTGCTGCTCTGCATTCCCACGGTGTGCCTGCTGCTGTTTGTGCTCACAAACGATTTTCACGAGTGGATTTTTCGTTTTCCCGAAGGGCAGCCGCGTTCGGATGCAAACGGAATGTATTCGATCGGGTTTCTGTTTGTTGCCGGCTGGGAAATTATCTTCGCGGTTGCGGCACTGGTGCTGCTGCTTGCAAAAAGCAGGTTTTCGTCGAAAAGAAAATACCTGCCTGCAATAATACTGACATGTTCGGTTGTGTATGCGGCAGTGTATGCAAACGGTACACGCTGGATGCGGGTCGTCGGAGGCGATCTGACGGCGGTACAATGCCTTTTTGTGGCGACATTGCTTGAAACATGTATCGCCTGCGGGTTGATCCCGACAAATACAGGTTACGGTGCGCTGTTTACGGCAGCGACCATGCGTGTTCAGATTGCGGATGAAAAATACAATGTTTGCTATGCTTCCGCAAATGCGCCCGAGCTGCCTGCCGAACTGATGCGGCTTGCAGAGGTGGGCGATGTTGACACCGGAGACGGCTTTTTGCTGCGGAGCAGCAGGATTCCGGGCGGACATGTGCTCTGGATGGAAGATATATCAGCGATTAACGAATTGCTGGAGGAGCTTGAATCGAACCGTGCCGAGATTGCGGAGAGTAACAATCTTGAACGTGAAAATTATAACACAAAATTAAGAATCAATGCACTGCGCGAAAAAAACAGACTGTACGATCTGCTTCAGGAACAAACGGCGCGCGGCATAGATTTGCTGGATGATATTTTCGGGCAATACGAAGATTCCGCGGAAACGAAGGAACGGCGTAAGCTGCTTGCAAAGGCAGCGGTCGTCGGTGCATATATAAAAAGACGCGGCAACCTGATGTTCATCGGAGAGAAAAGCAACGTGACCGATACTGCCGAACTCGGGCTTTGCCTTAACGAATCGTTTGCGAATATTGAACTTTTCGGTGCGGAATGCGCACTGTCCGTACCCGTGCGTGTGCGGATACGAACGGAAGACGCAATTAGCATCTATGATTTTTTTGAAGAAATAATCGAAGCTGCAATGGATGACCTGCGTTCGGTTTGGCTGAAAGCACACACTGTTGAAGAGAGGGTAGTATTCTGTATCGAGGTTGAAACCTCTGCCGACCTGAGCGGGAATACCAAAGTTTACAGCGGTGGAAAAACGGAAGAAGACGTTTGGCGGTTCACATTTGCAGTTGGAAAGGAGGGAGCAAAAGAATGAAGATCTTCTGTTCGATTTCGACAGCCGGGCGTTCGCTGCTGCCTGCCGCATTGTTCGGAGCGGTGCTTATTTCACTTGCTGCCGCCGTTCTCGTCTTTCAAATGCGAAGGGAAAAATGGCTGCAGGCGTTTAACACAACCGCCTTTTTGCTTCTGTTCGTGTTGCTGAACGTGGTTTTTTCGAAAATCGACAGGCAGGGTGATATGCATGGTTCGATTGATTTGCTGACAGGATTGCTGTGGATAATCGTTTGCACCGCTGCGGTTACGGGAATGCTTGAGATACTGCTGCTCCGCAAACAAACGGGAAAAACTATCGGAAGGAATTCCGTGAAGCAGGCGATAGATTCGCTGCCCTCCGCAATTTGCTGGTTTACGGAGGAAGGGACGGTAAAGCTTTGCAATCTGCAAATGTACAGGCTTTTTCGCATGCTTGCGGGCAGAGATCTTCAGATGTATGCGGAGATTTGCACAGCTTTGGAGGACTGCCCGGAAGGGAATACGAACAGCAGACAAATCGGGGTGATACGCCTTTCCGGGGAAAGACAGACTTATCTGTTTCCCGACGGGAGTGTGTGGAAGTATTCCCGAAAGGAAATTGCCGCAAGCGACGGAAGACGCTATATTGAGGCAATGTTTTCAAACGTTACGGGTTTGTATGAGAAGAATCTTGAGCTTCGGCGGCAAACGGAGCAGTTGAAGCTTATTTCGCGCGAATTGAAAAAACTTTCGGAGCATGTGCTTGAATTGACAAGGGAGAGCGAGATACTTGCGGCAAAAACCCGCCTGCACGACAGAATAGGCGCGGGCTTGATTGCGATTCGGCAGACTCTTTTGGGAACGCAGACAGCGGAGGAGGGCGCAAAAGCACTGCAAGCGTTCCGCAATGCCGTGCGCATGATAAAATCCGATAATGAATCCGTTTCCGAAAAAGGAGAACTTGCGGAGCTCATGCAGGATGCAGAGGCGATAGGCATGCGCATTGAGCTTTTCGGTGAACTGCCGGAAGATACGGATTTGCGGAAAGTTTTCCTTATTGCAATACGTGAATGCCTCACAAACGGTGTTCGCCATGCGGATGCAACGCTTATACATGCGGAAATTGTGCGGAAGAACAAAAGCATATTGTTATATATAACGAACAACGGAAAGCCCCCGGAAGGCGTTGTTGTGCCGAAAGGCGGGCTGTTGAACCTTTTGCGTTATGTTGCGGATTGCGGAGGAAAAATGAAAATCGAATCGCTGCCGCAGTATGTGCTGTCGATTGAACTGCCGTCGAAAAACGGGGAAATTGAGAAGGAATGACAGAAAAAAGATAAAAACGGTGAAAACAGGGGCTCGAAAAATGAAAAAAATACTGATAGTCGAGGATCAAAGAATGCCGCGGGAGAATATGGAACGCATGATCGCGGAAAGCGGACGATATGAATCTGCGGGCAGCATCAGCGACGCCGGACTTGCGCTTGCGCGCTGCTGCCGCATTCCTGTTGACTTGATTTTGATGGATGTCTGCACGGCGGGCAATCGGGACGGCATAGAGGCTGCGGCAGAGATTAAAGCGAAGTTTCCGAATATCAAAATCATTATTGTAACATCAATGGCCGAAGTCGGATTTTTGGACAGGGCAAAAGCGGCAGGTGCGGACAGTTTCTGGTACAAGGATATAAGTCGTGAAAAACTCATTGATATTATTGACAGAACCATGGCAGGGGAGAAGATTTTTCCGGATGCAACGCCGACGGTTCGGCTTGGCCTTGCGGACAGCACGGAACTGACCGCGCGCGAAATAAATGTGCTTAGGCTTGTGTGCGACGGGCTTGAATACGGGGAGGTTGCGGAGCAGCTGAATATTTCGGAACGCACGGTCAAATACCATGTTTCAAACATATTGTCAAAAACGGGTTATGCGAACAAAACCCGCCTTGCAATTGCCGTTACGAACAAAAAATTTATCATCCCGAGGATTCCCGAGGATTCGAGCGACTTGCAATAAACAATCGGAACGACCGAAAAAACATCGAGAGGCTGCATTTTCGCGAATGCGGCTTTTTTGTCGGTCGGGAATGCCGAAAAGCTGCGTATACGGTGAATTCGATAATATTCCGTATGTTTTTGCAAATTGCACTTTCGGACAGTGCGAAGCGGCGGCAAATAATGTATAATCACACCAACCCACGGAGTGGGTTTTCGGCGGGACTAAGCCGAACGGCGGGCAATATGCGGCGGACGGCAGCGAAAACATTATCAGATGCGAGGACAAAACTCGGGCGAAAATCGAAAGAAAAACGGAGGCGAGCGAATGCGGCGAATAGTTGTTGATATGCAGAATGCATTATTTACGGATGCAATTGCAGCGGCATTGCGGAATTTTGACTCCGATTTCGAGGTTTTTGAAAGCGAGCTGCCGCAAAAAACGGCCGAGTTGTGCGGAGATGTGCGTGCGGACGTGCTGATTGCAGAGGTCACAAGCTGTACGCCGTGGACGTTTGAGGACCGCATGAAAACCCGAAGCGAGCTGAAAAAAATCTGCCGAAGGTGCAAAATTGTGCTCACCGTGGACGAAAACAACGAAAAGAACGTTGCGGACAGGGTGCGCCGTGCAAAAAAAGACGGACTGATTGACGGGTTCCTTTACGGTTCGGTTTCATCCGCATATCTTGCAGCTTTTATTGATACGCTGTAAAGCCGTGCACAAAAATTTGAAACAGAGTATGCGGCGGCCGCACGGGACAGGAAATCAGCCGAAAAAAATGTTATAATAAAATGCGATTGCGCGTTTAAATGCCCGAAACAGTTTTATAAGACAAACTGAAGGACAAAACCGGAGTGCCGGATTTGGAACAAAAAATGCGCAGCCGAAAAGTATAAATGATTTGACGAACGATCGAAAGGAGCAAGAACCATGGGACTTATTAAGGCAGGAATCGGAGCGTTGGGAGGAACTCTGGCAGACCAGTGGAAAGAGTTTTTCTATTGTGATGCGCTTCCCAATGATGTCCTTATGAGAAGGGGACAGAAACAGATAACCGGA
>ENA-OOSB01000818-OOSB01000818.1-human-gut-metagenome-genome-assembly--contig:-NODE-818-length-11898-cov-1.932956_pt1 | contig 11898 bp, 13 predicted proteins | sample MGYA00241173_ERZ501204 | MGnify/ENA primary metagenome ERZ501204 (study PRJEB25962, sample SAMEA1965384) | human gut metagenome | biome: human gut; feature: human-associated habitat; material: faeces...
CTTAAAGCACAAAATGTTATCGGACTGCTTAATAGTGTGTAAAGATTTGTAACAATATGCCAATTATTCCTAAAGTTTTTGTCTAAAAATGCCGTAAATGATAATACAAGGGAAAAATAAAAAGGACAATTACACACAATGGGAATGGCAGCGTCACAAGCTAGATTATTAACTCTAACGAGCAGGCTCCATGATGTTGAGTATAAGGCTCAAAACATCGAGAGTCAGAAGATAGCTTTGGCAACTCAAAAAGATGAGTTGTACCAGAACTATTGTGATGCTTTAGACGCAAAAAAAATTCAGGTTGCATTTAATAATGGGGACGGAAGCCGTAACTTTGTTGATGCAACTTTTGCAACTATGTGTACTTATAATGAAGATAGGTTTAAGCAGTATTCATTAAAAGATGCTAATACAGGTAAGGTTATTGTTGATTCCAATACGTTTGAAATGTATAAAGATTTTAACACCGACAAGTATGCTTTTGCTTATGCAATGATTGGTATGGATGCAGATTTCGGCTGGCCTGTTGATAATGATGACGGCAGATATACTATGGGTATGGAAATTGGTATTGGTGTCTCCGGTGAAGACTATGGTGACGGGCAATCTGCTAATGGTTTGTTTAACCTGTTTATGACCGATGTTGAAAGAAAAGTTTTTGATAATCACTCAACAGAAGATAAACTGAAAAAAGCTTATGATAATTTAACTGAAACTTGTAACTCAGAATCTGCAAATGATGTTGAAAAACGCGAGGCTTTAGAGAACTTCAGAGATGTTCTTTATGATAATTACGGCTCTGAAATTTATAAGTATATGCGTTTGAACAAGAACGAGGTTACTAATACTGACCCTGAATCTGCAAATGCAGAATTTAATGATGAGTATCCGGAAGAATTTCCTAAAGGTGAGTTTAATTATTATGTACATTTATTTGAAGAAATTCAGGCTGCCGGAGGATGTCAGGAAATAGATCCTCAGTATGAAGCCGGTTCTGAAGGCAATGAATGGCTTAATAATATGGTAAACTCAGGCAGGGTTATAATTGATGTTTATAATGAGGATAAAAAAGAATGGTCTGAAACCAGCGTTGCTACAAGTACCAATGCAAATTATCTGCAGGAAGTTCAAGATGAGGCTGATATGAAGAAAGCTGAAGCCGAGTATGAACATGAACTTGATATTATAAACAGAAAAGATACAAAATTTGATCAGGACTTGAGTAAACTTGAAACAGAAAGAACCTCTATAACTACCGAAGTTGATTCAATAAAAAAGGTAAGAGATGATAATATAGAGAGAACCTTTGGTATTTTCAGCTAAGAATAGAATTAAATATGAGTTAGTAATTCTAGAATATAATTACTACTTTTCGACAATTCCCTTTTTCCCTTTTTCCGCGCCGCTTTTCTCAAGCGGCTTTTTATTATCTAAGCTCCAGTTTTTTTATTCTTGTCTGGACATCTTCCATTAATTTACGATTAATAGATAACAAATCTCCTATAACTGCAATTATACTCATCTGTATAGCAGAAATCATAAATATTGATGCAAAAATCAATGATTGTACATGTCCATTGCCGTTACCAAGTATAAAATAGAACAGAAAACGTGCAATAAGTATTAATCCTGCAAGACCAAGTATGCCGGCAATAGAAATGAAAAACCTGAAAGGTCTATATACAATGAACATTCTTATTGTAGTTTTGGTTGATTTGAACACATAGTCAAAAATATTCTTTACCAGTTTTGACTTTCTAAGCATCGGATTAACGCCTATAGGTACTGAAATAACCTTAAGTCCTTTAGCGTTTGCCTGTAGAAGAGTTTCCATTGTATATGTGTAGTTATCAAACACATTTAACTGTAGTGCTGCCTGTCTTGAAAAAGCTCTAAAACCGCTTGGTGCGTCCTGAACTTCTACTGATGATAAAAGTCTGAGTACAGCAGAGCCGAATTTTTGCAGCAGTTTTTTTAATGGAGAAAACTCCTTAATTCCGTAAATATCTCGTGCACCTATAACGATATCACTTTCATGGTTTAGTATTGGGGTTACAAGTTTTTCAATGTCAGAGGCGCAATATTGATTGTCTGCATCAGTATTTACAATAATATCTGCCTGACGTCTTAAGGCTTCGGAAATACCCGCTCTAAATGCATTAGCAAGACCTTTGTTTGGTTTAATGTCAAAAACAGAAGCTCCCCATTTCGCCGCAATTTCAGCGGACTTGTCTGTAGAACCGTCATTTATAACTAATACTTCTATTTCATCTATTCCTTTTATTTGTGACGGTAAATCATTAAGTGTTGTTATAAGCGTATCTTCTTCATTGTAACAAGGTATTTGAATAATAAGTTTTGTCATGTAAAATATTATATATAAATCAGGGGAGCAACTCAAGAGTGTTTTATATAATTTTACTGGGATTATTATTAAGGCTTTCATACATCGTTAAGCCGGAAGGAATGTGGAATGACGAGTATGTAAGCTGGTATGTCGCCTCTACTCCATTTTTGAAAGGGTTTTGGCAGGAAGTTGTAAAACAATGCCATATGCCTCTATATTATGTGTATCTTAAACCTTTTACAGGGCTTTCAGATACAATATTAAGGCTTACTTCTGTTATTCCCGGGGTGCTGGCAATTCCTCTGATGTATGCTGTTGGAAGAGAACATTCTAAAAGGTGCGGTTACTATGCTGCAATGATTACGTCAGTGCTGTCTTTTCTTATATATTATTCTCAAGAAATAAGATTTTACTCGCTGTTGTTCCTTTTTTCAGCGTTATCGCTTCTTTTTACAATCCGTTATTTGAAATACGGAGATAAAAAGAATTTCGTATTGTATCTTTTGTCGAATGTGTTGATTCTTTCAACACATATTATAGGCGCTATTTACGTATTCTTTTCGTTCTTGTACGTTATGTACAGAAAGAAAAAGTTTTCTATAATATATGTTTTTATGTTTTTCTTGCTATTGTGGTTTCTGAGGCTGCCGGTTAATTTTTTAAGAATGCTTCCGGCTTCGCAATGGTGGGGACATTTTTCGTATACAAATATTCTGTTTCTATTCAGTGATTATTTTTCGCCGATATTGACAAATAATGTAACGGCACCTCCGGTTTTCTTCTATGATAAATCAATTGCACTATGGCTTACTATTCCGACTCTTATTGCTTTGGCCGGCATGATAGCCGGTTTTAAAAAAGGGCTGGGGTTTATTGTGATTTCAACCATTACTGTAATGTCGGTAATTGCTGCGTGCGGAAAGCTTGTATTTATTACAAAGTACTCAATAGAAATTCTTCCTATACTTATATTGTTTACAGCCATTGGTTTTGTCAGGTTAAAACAAAAAGGTGCAATTCTATTGCTTATATTTGCTGCGTTTCATCTTGCAGCACTTTTTACACCTAACTATGTTAGCAGACTTAAGCGTAATGAAGGACATAAAATTGTTGGAGATATTCTGAATTATCAAGACTCGCAAAATGTTATTTTTACATATTATGAACCTGACAGATTTTATAGATATGCCGATTTAAAAGGTAAAAAATTGTACTTTATAAGTAAAAGCAACAGGTTTGAATATATGGATAATCCGGCTTCAATTCTCTCAAAGATTCCTGTGGGGCAGTCAGTTTCTGTTGTATTTCTGGATAGTGTGAGTTTCTTTGATGAAGATTTTCTCTACAACAATAAAAATAATACAGAAATACCGGAAATGTTTGTTATGTTCTCTAATGTAAAAAATTCTATAATAAGACGTTTGGATAGGGATTTTAAAGATTGCAAACTCGCAAGGGGCGGTTACTGGACAGTCGTAAAAGCTGTCAGGTATAAATAACTTTACAAAACACTTGACACTGACTAATGCTTTTGTTAGATTAGATACATAATCGCAGACAGTTAGTATCCTATGTTAGGATTTAATCTGAAAAGGCTAGCCGAGATTACACAAGGGCATACTGCCCGGCTTGATGAAGTATAATTAGCTTATAATGGAAGTGTAAGGTTTTGCGATTAAAAGAAAGATTGCAAAATCTTTTTTAATGTATAAAAGGTCGAACGGAAAATAATCCGAAAAATTATAAAAACTCTGAATTAATTTGTAGTAAGAACAAAGCAAATTATGAAGAGTGGTTGAAAAAAAAGGAGCAAAAAATGTCAACAAAAGCTTTCAAAAATGATAAGGTAGCACTTATCAAAGAAAAAATTGATAAAGCGCAAGTTGCAGTTGTTAGCGAATACACAGGTCTTTCTGTAGAAGAAATCACTAAATTAAGACGTGAACTTCAAAAAGAAGGCGGTGACTATATGGTTACCAAAAATACCCTTGCAAAAATCGCTATCAAGGGCACTCCTTACGAAGTGTTAGCTGAAACCCTGAAAGGACCTATTGCAATAGCATTCGGTTTTACAGATCAGGTAGCACCGGCTAAGGTTTTATCAAAATTTATTAAAGATACAAAGAAAGGTGAAATTATCGCTGCAGCAATGGACGGTCAATTAATGTCTGCAGAAGAAGCAAAAGCCCTTGCAAATCTTCCATCAAGAGAAGAACTTTATGCAAAAATGCTTGGATGCATCAACTCACCTGCATCTGGTATCGCAAACTCTGTCAATGCTGTTATGTCATCTCTTGTTAGAGCTGTTGCAGCAGTTAGAGATCAAAAATCCGCATAGGATTACAAAACTAAACGTATTACAACTCAAATTAGAATAAAGGAGAAAAACAATGAGTATTGAAGCAATTTTAGAATCAATTGAAAAATTAACATTATTAGAAGCTGCTGAATTAGTAAAAGCTATGGAAGAAAAATTCGGCGTATCTGCTGCTGCACCTGTTGTTGTTGCTGCTGCTCTTGCTGCCGCTGCTGCTCCTGCAGAAGATGCTGATGCTGAAGTAAATGTAATCTTAGCTTCTGTTCCAGCTGATAAGAAAATCGCTGTTCTTAAAGAAGTTAGAGGTATCACTGGTCTTGGCTTAAAAGAAGCTAAAGATTTAGTTGATGGCGCTCCTAAAGCTGTTAAAGAAGGCGTTAAAAAAGAAGAAGCTGAAGCTATCAAGAAACAGCTTGAAGCTGCTGGTGCTACTGTTGAAATCAAGTAGTTTGACATTATTAAAAAAATACCGTTTGGAAATCTCCAAACGGTATTTTTTTATTTCTTTTTTATAATCATAAATGATTTTAATGCTCTTCCTGTATCACCTTTTTCCTGAGTCGATACAACATTTATATCTTTATAATTAAGTGATGTGGAACTGCCTCCGTCAAATGCCATAGCGCTGTCAAGCCCGTAGCTTGCACATAAATCACGTGATTCGTAAATATCCATCGGATGTTCATTAGTTACAATAAATATGTGTATTTCTTGCTCACCGCCTTCTAATGTTTTAAGCCCAATAAGTGTTCTTGCCGTCTTATGTAGAACAGATGCAGATTCCCTTAATACGTTTCCATCTTTATCCTTTAGAATAAAAAATTCTTCTTCTAATCTTAAATTAGGCAGAAGCTGAGGCCCCCCCTGTGCAGAATGCTGAACAGAGCATAGAAAATCAACTTTAGAGTCATGCTGGGCTATTTCATATCTTAACTTGCTATCGCAATCAAGTATCCTAAATTCTGTTCTATTAAGAATTTTTTTCATATTTTGTCTTAAAACAGCATTAGACATAATATTTTCATTAAATATCGGATCTTCTATTGTTTGCCCATCATTAATAATATAAGAAATTGTTTTTTGATTTTGCGGATCAAAAAATCCAGTATTAATCGTTAACAGTGAATTATTCTTAAAATGAGCTTCTCTATTAGTTATAAGTGAAGAAGATGATATAAATTGAATTTGTTTTTTTATTTTTTCTCCGGATATAACAATATGATAAATCCCATCATTGTAATCTACATTAATAGGAGATGCGGCACAAACTTTCCCTGCCGTAAAAATAATTAACAAAAGCAATAATAGTTTTTTCATATTATAAATCCCTTGATTTGTAGAAAGCTATAATCGCGCAAAGAAACGCAAGCGGCGGAAATGCTGCAGTTATAAGAGGCGGTAATACCCCTTTTTCTGCCAGAAGATCAAAAAATGGCAGAGTTATATAATATACAAAGATACATCCGATAGCAATAGTAAATCCAATTAATCTTTGTTCTCTCGGCTTGCTGAAACCTAATAAACATCCCATAATTGCAAGTAATACGCATACGAAAGGATGGAAAAATCGCTGCAAGTATTTGTTGTACATCAATCGGTAATCTTCATCAAGATTTGCTTTTTTAAGGAGATTTACATAGTGTTTTAAATCTTGATTGTTTATATCTCGATCTCTTTTAGTAGAATTTAACATAATAGTGTAAGCATCATTTGCATCTTCGCCATTCAAAATATCAACGCGGTCTTTTTTAGTTATGCTTTTAAAAATTCCATCTTCATTAATGTCATAATCAGTAACATTTTTCAGCACCCAGCTAGGTTTTCCTTCTGCATCAACCCCTTTATAACCGGTTTCTGCTGTAAGTATATTTGTAAGCCCGTGCAAATCATCAAAAACTTGTTTTGAAAAGTTAAGAACTATGACATTTGTCATCTCTCCCTGATAAAAGCGGGATACAATGACAGCCTGCTCCGGATGGTTATTCTGGTCTTTTTTTGTATAAATATATTGCGTTAATGATGAACCGCCTTTAATTTCTTGTAATTTTTGGCAGGAATATGGTATCCATTTGTCATATGTTACAAAGCACAGATAGGTTACAATTAAACTTAAAACCAGCAGCGGAGCTAAAATTCTCCAGAAAGACATTCCGACCGCTCTAAAAATAGTAAGCTCAGAGTCTTTGCTGAGTTTATCAAATGTGAACAACGAACCTAATAGCAGACCTACAGGAAATGCTTTTCCTAAAATTTTAGGAAGTTCATATATTAACACCATGACTCCGGTTTTGACAGTATATTCATGAGCCAGGATTTTTTTTATGGTATTCAAAAGCATTTCCGGTGCTATCCAGACTATTGTAAACAAAAGTATTGCGACAATTGTTGTAATTAGCACTTGATTAAAAATATACCTGTCATATACGGTAAAAAGTTTTTTCATACTTATAGCTTGAAGTCCTTTCCTAAGTAGAATTCTTTTGCCACAGGGTCATTCGCAACATCTTTGCTTTTGCCTTGAATTTTAATTTTACCGTCAAATATTACATATGCTCGGTCAGTAATAGATAGTGTAGCTTTAGGGTTATGGTCTGTAATAAGAACTCCCAGCCCTTTTTCTTCAGAAATTTTTCTAATGTTATCTTTGATTTCACCAATAGCTATAGGGTCAATCCCCGCAAAAGGTTCGTCAAGAAGCATAAAATCAGGGCTTGCGGCCAGAGCTCTTGCAATTTCAACACGTCTTCTTTCTCCGCCTGACAGAGCTACTGCCGGTGATTTTCTTAACTTTAGAACACCAAATTCAGTTAATAATTCTTCAAGTTTTTTCTTTTTTTCATCAACAGTAAGCTTATCATTCATTTCAAGAACCAATTGAATATTTTCTTCAACAGTAAGTTTCCTAAAGATAGAGTTTTCTTGAGGCAGGTAGCCTATACCAGCTTTTGCTCTTAAGTTCATAGGCCATGTTGTTATTTCTTTGTCATCTATATAAACACATCCTGTATTAGGTTTGACAAGTCCTACTATCATATAAAATGTTGTTGTTTTTCCAGCACCGTTAGGGCCTAAAAGACAAACAACTTCACCTTTATCCATATAAAACGTAACGTCATTAACAACGCTTCTATCTCCATATATTTTAACCAGGTTCTTAGCTTCTATTCTCATTCCCGCTCCCCATATTATTATCTTTACATGATACAACAAAATTATGCGATAATAAATTGTAAACTTTTGTTAAGAAATAAGTTAAAAATATCAATTCTATTAGAGTAAAAAACTTTATATATATGTAAGGTTAAAAAGGTTAATTTAAAACAACTAAAAATATTTAGTAGGAGGTCATTATGTCATATCCATTTGGCATAACAGGAATAGGTTATAATCCGTATATGAGCGGTTTGGGAACTTATGGTTTATCATCCGGAGGTTCATTTGGTTCATACGGTGATCCATCAATGATGGGCTTGACCGGTGGAATGGGAATGATGGGTTTTTATAATCCAGCATTTATGGGACAGATGACTCAAGCTTATCAAAATATAGAAAAATCACAACTGGAGCATTCAAGTGCAATGCATGAATTATTGAAACAAAATCAAGTAAGTGCATATAAGGCTGATGATAGAGCATTGTTCCAAAAATCAATGGAAGATGCTAGTCTTAATGGTTTGATAGTTAATCTTGCAGAAAAAATCAGAGAAGGTGATGCTGATGGTATTTGTGAAGAGTTTGATAAATTAAAACTTGCATTATATCAGAAACATAATGCTTACTTGAGAGCAAACAGCGACAGACTTGACCCTAAGGAAAGCATTAACAATATCATAGAAGCAATGTATACCCAGATTATCTCTAAGAAAGTCGGTGAAACTGTCAGCCTGCGTTCAGATATTAAAAAATATGGTGAAACAGCATTTATGCACGGTTTTAATGAGAAATTCTTTGGAAAGAAAGATTATCATAATAAATATACAGAAGAAACATTGAGTTATTTATTTGGAACAAGAATTGATAATAAAGCCGGCAAAGACAGAATGGATAAAATCGGTGGTGGTTTTGGCCGAGTTGCAGAAGGTGCAACAGCTTGGGCTGCAGGTTACGGAGCCGGACTTGGATTAGCAGCTATAGGAAAACTTTGGAATCCTGCAGGGTTATGTAAGGAACTTGGTCTTAAAGGAACTCATAAATTAGGAAAATTCATGGCTATAGCAGCTCTTGCTGGAGATGTTCTCTGGCAAATGTCAAGAGATTAACCCTCCTATTAATCTTATATATAAGGTTCGGTTTTATTTAAACCGGACCTTTTTGATTTTACTATCATCTCCCTCTTGACAATCTATCTTTATATTTTATGATAATAAATGCGATGGGACGTCGCCAAGTGGTAAGGCAGCTGGTTTTGGTCCAGCCATCTCGGAGGTTCGAATCCTTCCGTCCCAGTTTTAAAAAGACCTTTTTAAGGTCTTTTTTATTGTTATTATGTTTATTTTACAATTTTAACCCATAAAAAGATGTTCATTAAAAATCTTCTTAAAGCAAGAACTTTTATACTAAATTCTATGTTTTAATCCCCATTGGCATAATTCATGCAATATCGGAATAAAAGATTCTCCTTTTTCTGAAAGAGAATATTCGACTTTAGGCGGAATTTGCGGAAATTCTTTTCTTAAAATCAGCTCATCTTTTTCAAGTTCCTTTAAAACAACACTCAAAGTTTTATGAGAAACCATATTTAAATATCTCTGCAAGCTGTTGAATCGGATAACTTTATGTCTGTATATCGCATATAAAACCGTAAGTTTGTACTTCCCGCTAATTAAAGATAGTGTGTAATTAAATCCTGTTTTATCAAAGCTTTCAACTTCTTTTAAGCAATCTTTTTCTTCTGAATTCATAATACGCTTCTTTCTGTAAGTAAGTTACCTTTTTATCCGTACTTGAATAAATTACCATAATAATTTAGCATAATAAATATCAAAAGGCAAGAATAGCAGAATTACAGAAAGGAGAATTCATCTATGTACAATTTTATTTATGATATCCCAACAAGAATTCTATTTGGCGCAGGACAACTAAATAATCTGCACAAAGAAAAATTCCCCGGCAAAAAAGCGCTAATTTCGATTTCAAGCGGCCAATCCATTAAAAAATACGGATACCTTAAAAGGCTTGAAGAACAGCTTGAAAAAGCAGAAATAGAATATGTATTATTTGATAAAGTACGTCCAAATCCTACCGCCCAAAATGTTATGGATGGAGCCAAATTGGCAAAAGAAAACTGCTGTGATTTTGTCATATCTCTTGGTGGAGGCTCTGTTATGGATTGCGGCAAATGTATTGCACTTATGATGACAAATGACGGAGATCTCTGGGATTATAGCTTAAGCAAACAGGGCGGTAAAAAAATCCCACAGAATCCTGCTGCCCCGAATATTTGTATTACAACATCAGCAGGAACAGGAAGCGAAGTAAACGCAGCAGCTATAATCAGCAGGGATGATTTAGAAGAAAAAACGCTATTTTTAAGACCTTCAATGTATCCGACAATATCGATTGTTGACAGCGATTTGATGTTAAGTGTTCCGCCAAAATACACAGCTTATCAGGGGATGGATGCTTTTTTCCATGCAAGTGAAACAATGATGAATAAAAATGTTCACCCTATGGCAGAGATGTTTGCCCTAAAAGCAATAGAACTTATCGCAAAATATTTGCCGATTGTATATAAAGACGGTTCAAACAGGGAAGCCCGCTCTTATGTTGCACTTGCTAATACTCTTGCCTGCTATTATGTAATGAGCACATCTGCTCATAATATGGAGCATGTAATGAGCGGTTTTCATCCTGCGTTGGCTCATGGTGCAGGGCTTATTATGATTTCTCCTGCATATTATAATTTCTTTATTGAAAATGGTATCGGTGAAGAAAGATTTGTAAAAATGGCAAAAGCTATGGGGGTTGAAAATCCTGCATCGGGTAAAGATTTTTTAAATGCGCTTAATAAATTGATTGCCGACGTCGGCTGTGATGATGTTAAAATGAGCCAAGCAGGAATAACAAAAGAAGAACTGAAAAAATATCCTGCAAAAGTATTTGAAGTTTTAGACGGTGATATTACGGCAGATTTAGTTACTTTCAGTGAGCAGGATTATCTCAAGATTTTTGAAAATGCTTATTGCTAAACTAGGATTGTTTGTGCACGACCATTTTTATGTATTATGAAATTGTGAGGTTAATATGAAAAGAAAAATTGATGTTTTTGAATATGCAAAAGATATTACATATATTACCAATACGGAGCTTGGTTTTGATTATCTGCGAGACAATATGGCGCAGCGGATGGAAGACAAAGTGCAAAAGATATTACAACTGCAATATCAAAAGGAATTTTAATTACAACTAAAGCTAATAAAATAAATGCCATGACAATCGGTTGGGGTTCTCTCGGGATTGAATGGGGACTGCCAATCTTTACGGCATATGTCCGTACTGGCAGGTTTACTGCAGAACAGCTTCAAAAAAATCCTGAATTTACAATTAATATACCTGTTGGTGATTTTAATAAAAAAATATTGGGTGTCTGCGGCTCAAAATCGGGCAGGGATATTGATAAAATTAAGGAATTAAATTTAACTCTTGTAGAGGGTAGTCAAGTCAGTGTTCCTGCGATAAAAGAGCTTCCGTTGACTTTAGAATGCAAAGTAATTTATAGACAAACACAGGTTTTATCTGAAATTCCAGCTGATATTCAAAACTCTTGTTATCCGCAAGATGTACCGTCTACATTCCCAATGGCAAATAAGGATGTCCATATTGTATTTTACGGACAAATTGTTGATGCTTATATCTTAGAATAAAATCATATAAATATTTGCATGAGATAAAAGGTCGCCTTAGATGGTAAAAAGAAAAATAATGTTGCCCAAAATTCTCAAACTAGTTGTTATTTTACACAAACAATACCGAAGCCATTCATTTGTCTGACAAAATCATTAGGGTTACAGTTTATAATTTTGCCATTTGTATCAACTGTTAATAACTTTTTACCACCATCCTTACCGTATTCTCTTCTAGAATCCAGCTCAATAGATTGTATTCTATGTGCATCTGCTTCTTTAACAAACGAAAAAAGCCGTTCACGCCCAAGCGAAGCACTGTATTACCTAAGTCGTAAGGAATGATGAGTATTGCTGCTGCATGTTAGCGATCAGAATATCCATGGAAG
>ENA-OOSB01000823-OOSB01000823.1-human-gut-metagenome-genome-assembly--contig:-NODE-823-length-11859-cov-2.102931_pt1 | contig 11859 bp, 7 predicted proteins | sample MGYA00241173_ERZ501204 | MGnify/ENA primary metagenome ERZ501204 (study PRJEB25962, sample SAMEA1965384) | human gut metagenome | biome: human gut; feature: human-associated habitat; material: faeces...
TCTTTAACACTAGGTGATAAAAATTGTCCATTAAGCATCATTTTATTCAAACTATCTAGTACTAAATACTCTTCATAACATAAAGATACTTTTGGAAGTACTGGTTCTCCATCTAAATATGAACAACTATTAATAAGTCTTTTCATAAACTTATTTCTAGTTTTTTCTTCATCAACAACATCATACATATTCCATGGTGTTATTTTTGTACCCTCTTCCTTTGTTTCAACCCAAGCGTAAGGATGACTTTTACTAGTAGAAAGTGGTCCATAATAATATGGCACTTTAAACATAAATAGCTTGATAATTTTATCTTCTATTTCTTTTATAAATTCTTCTTTAGTTAGATTAACGTTAAATCCAGGTATACTCTCTAGTTTATCTATAGTTCCTCCTGTGTAACCTAAACCTCTTCCACTCATTTTAGCTACTTTACAGTCTAAGGATGCTACTATTGGTGATATTATTAAAGTTGTTTTATCTCCTACACCACCAGTTGAATGTTTATCTACAACATTACTTAAATTACTTAAATCTAATATACTACCTGATAACATCATATACTTTGTTAAAAAGATTACTTCATTATCAGTCATTCCATTTATAACTATAGCCATTAGTAGTGATGACATTTGGTAATCTTTTATTTCACCACTTACAAAGTTATTTACTACATATTGTATTTCTTCTTCAGTAAGTTCTTCTTTATTCTTTTTTTTAATTATTATATCTATTATATTCATAGTATCACTCTTTTCTTTTATGTTTTATCATTAATATTAATATATCACAATTTTTATTTGTAATCAATAAATTCCATAGGAAAAAGGAAGATTATTTCTAGAGAAATCAATCATATGTTACACTTTTTTATAAAAAGTTCTTTTCTGCCTATAGACATATTATAAAAAAGTATTATGTTTGTCAAGGATGGCTTTGCCATTTATTTATCCTTGACAAATGTTAATATCTTTTTTATATGCTTTATTAAGCAGAAAGAAAATTAAGTTTGTATTCTTCTACTATTTGGTTTGGACTTTTAAAGTCTAATACTTTTTTAGCTATATTATTATATCTTGCATTATATCTTTTAAGTTTCTTTTTTAAATCTTCTTCTGATGTAAATTCATTCCTACTATAAAACCTTTCTCCATCTATTTTGTGACTTCTTTCAACTTTACCATTTTGCCACGGCGAATATGGTCTTGTTCGTCTATGTATCATTCCTAAATCTTTTAATGTTAATTCAAACAATGTCGGTAGATTTGTCTCAATCTGATTATTAACAAATTCTGGTCCATTATCTGTTTGAATAGTATTTATTTTTAATCCCATTTTTTCTTCTAATGTTCTTATAAACTTACTAGTATTAGTGACACTTTTTTCATCTACTATTTCAAGTATTCTTTTTCTTGAAAATTCATCTATTGCTGTTATTTGATAGTATTTCTTATCTATTGTATCAAATAGCAAACATTCTTTAGGAACATATTTTATATCCACTTGTACTTTATCGCCAGGATATTGACCTCTTATTTCTTTATGTCTTGTATATCCTTTTCTTATTTTTACTTTTTCTTTAGGAATTTTTTTTATCTGTTTCAACATTGAACCATAACTTCTTTTATATCCTCTTTTTCTTAATTGAACATATACTTCTGCCAATCCATCGCAACCATACCTGCTATAAATTTGCTTGATCAATGTTAATTCTTCTTTTGTATGTGCATTAGGATGCGAATGTGGTTTTCTGGATTGTAATGCTAAACTCCTTAAAGTTCCATCATACTTTTCAAGTTGTCTATATACAAATTGTCTATTGGTATGATACCTTTTTGCTGCCTTTGTTACACCATATTTTAAAGCAAATTCACATAACCTCTTCCTAAATCTCATTTCTTCTGTTATAATCTTCATAGATACCACTCTTTCTGTATAATTTTTGTCGTCAACTTAATTATACCAGAATGGTATCTTTTTTTATATTAAATTTGTAACATATGTATTATAACTCAACAAATATCACTTTTTATCTAGAATAATTTTTGAATTAGTCTGCTAATTTTTTGTTATGCTTTATTTCTTCCCAACCTAAATTTCTTTTAAATATTGATATCATAAGGCATAAGATATAGCTTAATAAAAATAATGGGTTATATAATGTTAATTTTGTTTTTGATACATTTAAATTTAATTTATTTTTTTCACTTTTAATTATTATATAGGTTATACCCGCTAATTCTAAGTAGATTAGTAATAAGACTACTACTAAAGTTTTTATAAATGCTGTAATATCATTTATTGTTAATGAACTTACTATTAATAAAAGAACTCCTATTAAAAGGTATATTAGTGGTTGTACTCCTATTACGGTACTTATTTTTGAACCATAGTTTTTATCTTTATAATCTAGACTTCTTCTAATTTCTTTGATATATATTTTACGAGCTTCAAAATATCCTTTTACCCATCTTGTTCTTTGTTTTATAGATACTTTAAAACTATCTGGTTGTTCATCATAAAAGATAGCTTTCTCATTATAGGTTGTAGTTAAGTTATTCAAAGTACTATATAGAGTTAATTCATAATCTTCAGTTAAGGTATTAAAAGGGAAACCTTGCCAATCTTCCACTAAAGAGCCTTTGATATAATATCCTGTTCCTGATATGGTTAAATTATTGGTATATTTACTTTTCAATTGATTACCAATTGTATTTATCATAGAAAAGGTTAAGGCAGAAGAAGCTGCTACTAAGGTAGAACTATTTTTAGTATTACGATAACTTATGCCAATATCATAACCTTCTTCAATACTATTTATCATTTCTTTGATATAGTTTTTATCTAAGATATTATCAGCATCAAAGATAAAATAGGCATCATATTTTTTATTTTTTGGTAATATTTCTTCAATAGCATCATCTAAGGCATAGCCTTTTCTTTTTTTAGTTAAATCTTTTCGATAGATGATATTCATATTATGTTTTTTGACTATTTCTACTGTAGGATCTTCTTTTGATTCTACAATTATATAGACATCTTTGGAATTTATTTTTTTAGTTTGCTTTTCAATACTAATTAGAAGTTGTTCTATTACTTGAGATTCGTTACGTGCAGGTATTAAAATACAATATTTATTAGTTACTGTATCTGACTTCTTGGGACTATTGTTATTTCTTGTCATTACAAAGAAACTATATACTAACAAGAATAGTGAATAAATTATTAATAAAAAACTTATTGTACATCTTCATAAAGACAACCTAAGAAACTAAAAATGACAAAGATTAAAAACATTTTCTTAAAAGATAAACCTTCTGCGAATGGTGTTCTATCTTTTAAAAGATATTCTTTTATTTTCTTCATACTGCTAACTCCTTTTATATTAAATTATTTCTTTCATATATATTGATATCATATTTAGTATATATATCAACTTTTCCTTTTTTAGTAAACTTTATGAAACATAAATCTTCAATTACGATATCTTTATCTTTTTCTAGATTGAATGTTATTTTTTTACATTCTTTTAATTCTTTACCAATTTTAGAATTTAAAAATTTATATATTTTTCTAATCATATCAGAAGTTATACTTTCTTTTTTTACTACATTATCAGAAATTAAATTTTCAATATATTTTTGTAAATCCTCTTTAGTACTAATTTTATTATAATCAATATACATAAGCATTTTATGCATTGTTGTACCATAATTTGCTCCACTTTGTATTTTATTTTCATTTATACATTCTGGAATTTCAAATGAGTATTCCTCAACATCTATATTATTTTCTTTTCTTTTTAACTCACTTACACTAACTCTTGATTGTAAATTAACATCATCTAAATATTTATATTTAAAATCAAGATTATTTTCTATAATAGATGATAGTTCCTTTACTTTTACATTATCAACATCTTTTCCATTTAAAAAGTTTTCTATATTCATTTTTAAGCTTAAATTTTTAGTATCTCTTTCATTTTTATCTTTTAATTTTATACTTTCTATTACTTTGCTTTTATTTAGTATATTTACATCAAAATACTCATTTTTTTCACTATCATTAAGAGTTGAAATAGCAAGTAAAATATTTGAAAAATAATCACTATTTTTTTCTACAATTTTGTAATTTACCTTACCATTTTCTATACTTATTTTTTGATTTTGAATAAACTTTTCGTAATCATTTAATGTACCAAATATTATAAGTTTTTCTTTAGCACGAGTAAGTGCAACGTAAAGCATTCTTAATTCTTCAGATTTGCTATCCTTTACTATTTTATTTTTTATAGCTTGTTTTATAACAGATGGATATGTTATATTTAAATCCTCTTTTACAACATTTACACCTATTCCAAGACTACTTTCCATAACTATAGTATCTGATGTATCCCTTATATTATATTTTCTTGTTGTATCACATAACATAACAACAGGAAACTCAAGGCCCTTTGATTTGTGTATTGTCATTATTCTTACTACATCTTCATTTTCAGAAATTATTTTTGCTGTAGCACTACCACTATCTACTTTATCTTTTAAGCTTTCTACATATTTTAAATATGTAGATAAACTACCATCAAAATTATTTTCATAATTTATAGCTATGTCTACTAAATAGTTAAGATTGGCTATTTCATTTTAGCTGTATCTTTTTCAAGTAAGTATTCATTATATATATTTGTTTCTTTATACAATTTTAAAATGATTTTTGATACGGAATATATTTTTTTTATATTTATATATTCTTCTAAGAATGTTATAAAATATTCAATTTTTTGCAATAGTATTTTATTGTCAACTTCTATGTTTGTATTTTTTAACTTATCTTTTAATATATCTCTTGAGATATAAAGAGAATTATACATACATGTATTATTAGCAAGTGATTTAATTACAAGCATTTCATCTAAAGTAAAATTACCAATTATACTATACATTACACTTACCATATACACATCTTGGATAGGATTATCAATTACCTTAAGTAATGATAAAACAAGTTTTATCTCATCGCTTTCAAATATACTAGAGCTAACATCACAAAACACAGGTATTCCATTTTCTTTTAATACATTTTCTAGTATCATTCCCTTATCTTTTATGCTTCTTAAAAGAATAACTATATCTTTATATCTTGCTTTATGAAACTTCTTTTCTTTTACATCATAAACATTAAACTTTCCTACAATATTTTTTATTTCTTCTAAAACCATTCTAGCTTCTATTTCAAAATTTTTAAGTTCAGATAAATACGCATCACCATCATTATTTTCTTTGTTACTTTCTTCTTCATCTTTTAAATCTATTACATTAATTTTTGCTCTATAGTCTAAAGATTTGTCTTCCTCATATAAAGTTGCTCCAAACTCTAATTTTTCACTTTCAGAATAATTACAATTTCCTACCTTATCACTCATTATCTTTTCAAATATTTTATTTATGCTATCTATTACTTGTTTTCTACTTCTAAAGTTTTTATTTAGTAAAATTTTTACACTGCCTTTACTATCAGCATTATTTACTTCATAATTTTTGTATTTTTCATTGAAAATCTCTGGCATTGCTTGTCTAAATTTATATATACTTTGTTTTACATCACCTACCATAAATCTATTATTACTATTTGAAATAGCCTGTAAAATAGTTTCTTGAACCATACTTGTGTCTTGGTATTCGTCAGTATATATCTCTTCAAATTCACTTCTTTTTTGTTTTGCTATTTCTGTAAGTTCATAATTACCATTTTCATCTTTTTTTACAAGTAATTTTAGAGCTAAATGCTCAATGTCATTAAAGTCTATTAAAGCAGCATCTTGTTTTAATTTACTATATTTTTTATCAAATTCAAATATTATATCATACATGTAACTAACATATTCATAAGCTATTTTATTATCATTTAAAATATTACTACTAGTTTCATATACTTGCTTTTTCAAATCTTCTATTTCTTTTTTTAATATTTTATTTCTAAAATATAATACATCCTCTTTTAAATCAATATCTTCTCCTTTATACGCACTCATTCTAGAAAAGGAAAAATTATTAAGCATAGTGTATAACTTGTCCCAAGAGTCTGCATTATCTAATATAGATTTTATATATGTAACTTCTGAATCTAATATTTCATATATCTTTACAAAATCCTCTTTAGCTTCAATTAATTTTAATTTATTATTTCCTTCTAAAAGAAGTAAATTTAAAGATGAGATAACATCATCATAAATTTCTTTTCCAAAGTCAGTTTTTACTAAGTCTATATTATCTAAATTTTGATTGTATTTTTCAATATTACTTTTTAACGTATCAAAAGGATAGGAAAAGCTATTAATGTATGAATATATTTTTAAAATATATTCTGTTAGTTTATCATCCTTTGACGAAAATAATTCAAGAAATTTATATAATTTTTCTTTCTCAAAATTATCTTTATTTGCTTTAATGTATAACTTTTCTAATACATTATTTATAGCCTTAATTTTTAAAACATTAGAATATGATTCATCCACTATTTTTATATTTGGATCAATCTCTAATACATCAAAATTTGCACGTATTAATTTTAAACAAAATGAATGTATTGTTTCTATATTTGCTATATTTATATTTTGTATTTGTCTTTTTAAAAAGGCATTAGACTTATCTTTGTCTAATGCCTCATATATTCTTTTTAAAAGTCTTTCTTTTAACTCACTTGCAGAAGCATTTGTAAATGTTACAATTAGTAGTTTATTAATATCCACATTATCATCTATGACACGATTAATAACTCTTTCAACTAGTACTGCTGTTTTTCCACTCCCAGCAGATGCTGATACTAATATATTACTATTTCTTTTATCAATTGCTTCTTTTTGTTTTTCTGTCCACATAAACTTCTCCTATTATATTTTAATTATTAATGTATAATGCTACCCTAAAACTATATGAAAAGCCAAGATTATTACTTATTTTGTTACGTGAAGAAACTGATGCATCATTCTTTAATGTGTATGCTGAGTTCCCTCTTGTGACTACTCCATTATTATCAACATACTGTTCCATTGTAATTTCTTCGTAATTACCAGACAGATCAAAAATATTTTTTTTACAATACTTACTATTTATTCCTGTTTTATTTAAAGTCTTAGTATCCACATTACCATATTCATATGAATTTTGAATATATTCTGGATAATTTTTTTCTATAAATTTAAGTGCAAGATCCCACTGTATTCCATATATTAAAGTAGAAATTACCCCTGTATTATTTGATAAATCTGAAGGTAAGCCATATTCAGAAATTTTACTTGTATTTACGTACATAGCTCTTGAAAGTTTTTTTGCATTATTTATATCTGGCATATGCCATACTGTGTTATACCCCTTAGACACAGGTAAAACACTTCCATCTACTTTTGTTTTATCTGCTCCATTAGGTAAACCTGCCTCATATCTTGCAATATAGAAACCTCCATTTTTTCTAACACTTTCTTTCATTAAATTAAATTCATCACCTTGTATATCCTTATACTTTGAAAACTCATCTTCACTCAAATTCCAAGGATATGTGACAAATTTAGAATTAAATTCAGTATCATTACTACTTTCAACAGGTATCCAAACAAATTCATTTCCATTATCATCTTTTATAACAAGTCCATTGTTCCATCCATCTGCACTCCCCCATATCGCATCTCCAACATTAATTGGGGCAAAACCTTTTGGAACAATAGGGTTATAGTATGTACCGCTACTTTTTAGATTAAATGTCTTATTTTCATTAGCTATTTTACCTATTTCTAAAGTATCATTACTTGATAACTTAAAAATTCTAGTAAATTTATTTTTAGATATAGAATTATCTACTGCTGTTACTTTTACATATTTTATATTTTCAGGATTTTCATGTCTTTGCTCTACTATTTTTATTTTTTCATTAGAAGAACTATTTACAGATGTTGTAGCCACATTAGAATAGTTAATACCATCAGAACTTGTACTTACTTCAAAAGTTGATACTCCTTTTTTATTTACAAAAACTAAGTTATATAACAGTAAACTTTTTGTGTTTTCTCTTACATCCATTCCAATGTACATATTATTATCTTCATTATACAAACCAATTTTTAAAAGTGTACCATTTTCATTTTTAGATAACACATTTCCAGCTTTATCTATAACAATTAACTGTATTCCTTGAATATCTTTATCTATTTTTAAAGTAATATTTCCATTTTTATCAGCAACAGCTCTTCTTCCCTTACTCTTTAAATAGTCAATATCATATTCGTTTATATTTGGATAATAATTTTGTAAATTACCATTTCCATCATATTTTGATAAATATTCGTATCTTACTTCTTTTATACCACTATCTACATCTGAAACATTTATAGGGACCATGTTATAATCATCTTTATACAAAAAATTTGATGAATCAATTATATAGCTTGGTAAGGTAGTTTCATAATTTGACATATCAACATCTATTTTACCTAACAAATTTCCATCCTTTTGTTTTAAAAATGTTATTTTTTTGCTTTTTTGCTCAGAAGATTTGAAGGCATTGCTCTCCTCTTGTGTAAAACCATTTAACTGACTCAAATCGTCAAAACTAAATTCATTGTTTCCTTCATTTGTAACTAATTTCTTTTTTGAAACATTTGTTGCTTCTAAATATATCTGTTCACCTGATTTTAAATTTGCTTGCACATAAATACCAATATTATTAGCCCAACCTTTTGTTATTTTTTTTACAGTAATTCCATCAATACTTTGAACAGAAGTACTACTATCACTTTGATAGCTCATATTATCATTTAACTTTACTTTATTTGTTAGCTTTGAAGAAAGTGAAAAATATTTTTCATTTTTAACCTTTATTCCAGCAAGATAATATACATTCATAGATGGATATGATACAACATATATATCCTTTAGATTACCTTTTTCTTCTGTACCTCTACTTGTAGATTCAATTTCTAGTTTCTTTAAATCAATTGGATAATATTCCCCTAAATTATCATTTTCATCATTATAATCATTATTTAATTTTAATTCATCTATAAATTTATCCTTGTTTTCTTTCCCAACTCTTGAAAGCAATTCTCCTTGATTCATAACCATATCTTCTTCTTTTTTAGAATCTTCAACTTTTATAGGGAAGCTGTTGTTTTTCATGTAATATGATGAAGTCAAATCTTCAACAGAAGAAAGATCTGTTGCAAAAGCTGCAAGCTTAGAATTTCCAGATACATTATTTACACTAACTATAATTATTGAAAGAAGAATAAGCATTACAATTATTGTTACAATTAAAACTATTAAAGAAATTCCCTGTTTTGATTTCATATTATCACCCATAATTTATCACCTTTTAATTATATTTATATACTTTTTACACATACAATTATATATTTTATTATTACATTTTTCAATATATTTATATGTTATTTAAAGAAAAAATTTTGGTAAATTTTATACTTACCAAAATTTTACACAATATCAAAAAGATCATATGCCCCGTCAATAACGTCTAGCCTTGGACTTAATTTCATTTTTATATCAATTCCACTTTCTAGGTCACTTAATAAAGCTTTTGTTTTCTTATCTCTTACGTAAATTTCTTAGGTCCACCATATTTTGTTATAAATTCAATCAACTTATCCAAACTCTCAAAAACATAATCAGCTTCATCCTTGTAATCGCTATCTTTTATCAAATCATTCATCAATATATAGCCTGATTTTCTATCTGCTAAAATACGCATCCTTGGGAATTTTATCTTTCCATCTTTTTCTTTAAGCTCTTTAAGCTTAATAGGTAAATAATTTAAAAATTCATATTCAATTGATAGTTCAGTTTTTGGAATTTCTTTTAGCTGATTTTTTAAATGATCAGATATCTGTATAACGTTAAATTCACAATCTGGAAAAAATATATCTGTAACATTATGAATAAAACATTGATTTTCTTTATCAAAAATTCTTAAAAGCGTCTTTCCAGCTTCAAAATCAATTTTAATATCATTTTCTATTATATTTCTTACCATTTCATAGTAACTAGTAAACGCATCAATTGCTATTTTAACTTGCTCTATATCTAAACTATATGCTTCATAGTCCTTTTCAAATTTTTCAAAAGCAATCCACGTTCCTCTAAATTTAAGCCCTAATTTCTTTATAATTTTTTTATTTTCATTACTTATATTTCTCTTCTACAAAAATCACATAGAATTCCTTCTTGATAATTTCTTAATGTTCTTAAAGGATAATCATTATTTGAAAATTTCAAATATCTCCCTACTTCTTTAGAATCAAATACTATAATACCTTTGTATAAATTTAAACCACCCATTGTAGCAAAATAATATACATCATTTTTTTATTACTTATATACATCAATAAATTATTATCAGTAAGTTTCTGCCAAGGTTCAAGTTTTAAAATTTTATCCACAATACTATATAGCTATAGCCATAACTTTTTATTTTTTTCTTTCATAATTTGTCTCCCATATTTTAAGTGTATTATATTATCTTTTTTATAAATTACAATACATTTTCATAATTAAATTACAGAAATTAATTTAACTCCCCTTTTTTATATCTTATTAAAATATACAAAAAAAAGAAATTAAATCTACTAAATAGACCTAATTTCTTATATTATATATTTTAACCTAATTAATCTGTATTACTCCATCTGTGCATGTTATTGTTTTAATTGCACTATTAAAATTCCACTTTACAGCTTTATTTATGATATTCCATTGTTCTTGTGTTCCATTATATGTTATATTTGTTAAACTACTACAGTTATCAAAAGCATAATTTCCTATACTTGTTACACTTTTTGGTATTGTTATATTAGTTAAACTACCACAATAACCAAAAGCTTCAACTCCTATACTTGTTACACTTTCTGGTATTGTTATACTTGTTAAACTACTACAACCATCAAAAGCACAATTTCCTATACTTGTTACGCTTTCTGGTATTGTTATACTTGCCAAACTACTGCAGTCATGAAAAGCATTACTTCCTATACTTATCAAATTATTTGGTAACTTTATACTTGTTAAACTACTACAGCTACTAAAACTTGCTTCTTTTATATCGGTTACACTTTCTGGTATTGTTATACTTGTTAAACTGCTACACCAACTAAAAGCATAACTTTCTATACTTGTTACACTTTCTGGTATTGTTATACTTGTTAAACTGCTACACCAACTAAAAGCGCCATATCCTATACTTGTTACACTATTTGGTATTGTTATACTTGTTAAATTAATACAATAATAAAAAGCATCTTGTCCAATTCTAGTAACACTATTAGGTATATTTATTTTTTTTAGTTCTAAGAAATTATGAAAAGCATAACTTCCAATTTCCGTAACAGTATCTGGAATTTCTACTTCTTCTATTCCACCTATAAAACTTCTATAACTTTCTGTGCCATTAAATGCATAATCAGACCTAATTGCCTTACACTTAGATGGTATCCTTATTTTAGTTTTTCCAGCTAATTTTGTTTCATCAAGTCCAGTTATAGTTGTTCCATCTTCTGCCCATAGAAAGCAATTCTCATCTGTTGCATCGTTATCCCACTTTGTTGCATCAAATGCAACTTTACCTGATGTTGAGATGTTTAGATCATTTGCCCATGTTTTTTCTTTTTCACTTAAACTATCTGTTCCTACAAGTTGGTCATCTTGTATTATAAATTTGTCTTTATATTTTTCTGTAAAACTTGGAATATAATTTTTTATTTTACCATAATCTGATGTTGATATTTTCTGGTCCCTTTGACCTTGCTTATCTGTATATTGTTTGGCAACAGTAAGTGCTAAATCATCTTGGAACGCTTTT
>ENA-OOSB01000834-OOSB01000834.1-human-gut-metagenome-genome-assembly--contig:-NODE-834-length-11727-cov-1.466073_pt1 | contig 11727 bp, 8 predicted proteins | sample MGYA00241173_ERZ501204 | MGnify/ENA primary metagenome ERZ501204 (study PRJEB25962, sample SAMEA1965384) | human gut metagenome | biome: human gut; feature: human-associated habitat; material: faeces...
CATACAAGAGGCGGCAGAGATAACGGCGACAATCATCAACATCACATCAATAGGGGGAGCGGTAGGCTGAAGTCCGAAGACAAAAGTCAATATGGCAAGGCCTACACCTCCCATCACTCCCAATCCGATACCTCCCAAACGGGCACCTACAATAATAGCGACAAGTACAAATAGCAATTGCAATAACATGGTTTTTATCCGTTTATAAATATACAATTTTAATTCCGAGAACAAAGATAGACCATTTCTGTTCTACAAACCTTAAAATTTCTAAGAATTTTTCCTTTTTTCACTACTTTCCCCCTAAAACATTCAATAAAAGTTAGTTGTTTTGTATAATGAATAATGTGCAAATTATTAAATTATTATATATGAACAGAATTTGCAACCTTTTTGGAATAAAGTATCCCATCATACAGGGAGGAATGGTATGGTGTAGCGGTTGGAGACTGGCCTCCGCAGTAAGTAATGCCGGAGGGCTGGGACTGATAGGAGCAGGCTCTATGCATCCCGAAACCTTGCGCGAGCACATACGGAAATGCAAAGCGGCGACAGACAAGCCTTTCGGAGTAAACATTCCGTTAATGTATCCCGAAATAGACATCCTTATCAATATGGTAATAGAAGAGGGTGTGAGAATCGTCTTCACCTCTGCCGGAAATCCAAAGACCTGGACAGAACACCTGCATGAGCACGGCATCATTGTGGCCCATGTAGTGGCAAGCACCAAGTTTGCCGCCAAATGCGAAGAAGCAGGCGTAGACGCCATCGTAGCCGAAGGATTCGAAGCAGGAGGACATAACGGACGGGAGGAAACGACCACCCTATGTCTTATTCCAGCCGTCAGACAGATTACCACTGTGCCGTTGATGGCTGCCGGAGGTATCGGATCGGGAGAAAGTATACTAGCTGCTATGGCATTGGGGGCCGACGGGGTGCAGATAGGCACGCGCTTCGCATTAACCGAAGAGAGTTCCGCTCATTTCACATTCAAAGACCGATGCCTGCGACTGAACGAAGGAGATACCCAACTGACATTGAAACAGCTCTCTCCCGTCCGGCTGGTCAAAAATGATTTCTTCAAACAAGTGGAAGAAGCGGAAAGCCGTGGCGCGACAACGGATGAACTACGCACTTTGTTAGGAAAAGGACGTGCAAAAAAGGGAATCTTTGAAGGAGATTTATTCGAAGGGGAACTGGAAATAGGACAAGTCGCATCCTGCATACATAAATTACAGACGGTGGATGAAGTGATGAAAGAACTGGTGGAAGATTTCAATGCCGCATTAAACAGGGTCAATGAGTTGCAAAGATTTATCTGATAAGAAGGACGATAAAACAATCAAAAAACCGGAGAATGAATCAAAAACAAGATGAACATTCTAAAGATTACAGATTGTAACCGACAAATACATAAAAGTGGATGTGTCCAAATTCAGTTTTTGGAAATATGAACTTATAATCTGAGATTTGAGCATCCTAAAAGACTAAGAAAGGGTCGTATCATTACTCCATACAGAGCTTGATATGACCCTTTTAAGTGTTATAATTACTATCTGTAACCTTCAGGAGCAGTCATTTTGGTTTTGACACGCCTAATGCATAAAATTAAGTTATTCTACTTACACCTTCTCTTATTAAACAAATTAGCACTCAGGAATCCCACCAAAAATATCAGCAACGTTCCGAATACGATAGCCAGATTAGCATGTACAAAAGGGGATATCACAATCCAACAAACCAGAATTACCCCACAAACGACTCCCAGTACCGCATCAAAATTACGTGCCTTTCTCGAAATATACCCCAGTAGAAACAGTCCCAACATGCCTCCGCTGAAAATAGACGCCAACGCCCACCAAGCATCCAGCGCACTTTGCACACTCATAAAGGCAAAGGCCACCAGAATTCCTGCCACTCCTACTCCCACACTAGAGAGTTTCAGCACCAACATCCGTTCCCTGTTTCCGGCATGTTTGCGGAAACGCTGGTAATAATCCGTCAGAATGATGGTAGACGAACTAGTGACACTGGTCGCAATGGTACTCATACCTGCGGCAAAGATAGAAGCAATCAGCAGGCCTGTCAACCCCACCGGCAACTCATTGACTATAAAGAACGGAAAGACATAATCCGCCCCCACTCCGTCGGGCAAGACCCCCGGATGCACTTTATAGAACGCATACAGCCCGGTCCCTATCATAAAGAAGACAGCCGAAACGGGAATAAACAAATATCCTCCGAACAAGGCCGAGAACTTAGCCTCCTTCTCATTCTTCGCCGTATGATAACGTTGCACATAACTCTGGTCTATACCATAGTTCTGCAAATTGGTAAATACGCCATAAATCAGGCACACCCAAAAAGTGGACTCACTTAAACTGCTTCCAAAACTTCCCAAGCTGAATTTTCCATCTTCCATAGCGATGGAGAAAGTCTGTGCCGGACCTTCGGGCATGTCAAAAAGCAAGATGAACATACATACCAGCGCACCGCCAATCAGAATAATCCCCTGTATGGCCTCTGTCCAAATGACAGCTTTCATGCCGCCCAGCATGGAATAAAGTACAATAGCCACACTGGTCACAATAATGATGGTCTGGATATTCCATCCCAACAATACATTCATGGGCAATGCCAACAAATACAGAATAGAGCCTGTACGTGCAATCTGGGTAAGCAGATAACAGGACGAGGCATATATACGGGCCCAAGGGCCGAAACGGTTTTCCAGGAAACTATAAGCCGATATACTGTCCTGGCTTCGGTAAAAAGGCACGAAGTAACGAGCCGCAAAATAAGAAGCTATAGGGATAGACAGGCTGAATACAAACGCATTCCAATCTCCCGAAAAAGCCTTTCCCGGATATCCCAAATAACTGATACTGCTGACATACGTGGCAAAGATGGACATCCCCACCACCCAGCCGGGCAAACTTCTTCCGGCAGAAGTGAACTCCTCGGAAGTACCTTTCTTCTTAAAGAAAGAACAACCGAAGGCCACGACTCCGCCGGTAAACAGCAAAAAGACGATTATATCAATGATATGCATACAGACCGAGCATTTAAGGTTTCAACTCCGGACAAAAAGGGAGTGCCTCCAACGCCTTGCGTATCTTCTCGCGTTCCGGAGCATTGAAGCGATGGAAAGGAGCCGCAACAAAATCATCACAAACGCCCAATAAAGACAACGCGCATTTCAATCCCTTCAGATAACTGGAACCATGCTGGCCCACAGTATAAATACTGCTGCTTATCTGCATCACCAGAGGTTGAAGACGGCTCACCGTTTCCATGTCACGTGCCAAGGCGGCATTATACAGGTCTACATACAATTCCGGAAACATATTGGCACCTCCATTGATGCCTCCGTGTCCACCCAGTAACACACACTCGGCCGTAATTTCCTCCGGTCCCACCAGCATGGCGAAATCCGGTCGGTCCTTCATGGCATACATCACGGACTGGAAATAAACGGCATTGGCCGAACTATCCTTGAATCCCACTACCTGAGGGTTACGGGCAATGCGCTGTATCGTAGCCGGAGCAAAATTCACTTTTGTATGCGACGGCATATTATATAAGAAGATAGGCAACGGCAACTGAGGGATAAGGTCTTCATAAAATTCGGCCAGTTCAGGCTGTCCCGGAGCAAAATAGTAAGGGGGAGCGGAAACTACGGCTGAAGCACCACACTCGGCCCCCACATGTGCCAGATGAATACTTTCTACAATTGATGTATCGGAAATACAAACCAGAATCGGAAGTCTTCCGGCATTGATACGGCAAGTTTCCTTTATCATTTCATGGCGGAGCCGGTAACTGATGCTCTGCGCCTCTCCAGTGGTACCCAGTATAAATAATCCGTGCACTCCTCCTTTTATCAATCGTTCTATCAACCTTTCCAAACCGTCAATATCCAGTTTGTCATTATCCAGTAACGGAGTCACTAAAGGAGGAATAATGCCTGTCATAGGCTTTTTTAATGTGTTTTCCATGATTCGTTTTCTTTAAAAAATTTCAATGCTATATTTATGAAACGAACAGTAGAATTATTTGTACTCAGTCCAACACCCCGGCTTGTCCGGAAAGCGACAGGGCACTATCGTTTAACCTGTCGTCTTCCGTCTGCCCGGAACGTACCTTTTGAAAAAGAACTTTTAATTCCGCTTCAAGAAAAGAGAGTTAGTTATACATGCGGGCAACTCTTCCTGATAATGTGTCACCATAATCATGGTCTTGTCCTTACGACGGCAGAAAGTTTCTATCACATCTTTCACCAACCGGCGGTTGTACAAGTCCAACCCATGCAAAGGCTCGTCCAAAATAAGCAACTCAGGATCCTTCACAAAAGCACGAGCCAACAACACCAGACGCTGCTCGCCACTGGACAACTGCAAGAAATTCCGGTCTTTCAAATTTGCAATACCCAAAATATCCATCCACCATTCACAAGCCGCCATCTGCTCGGGACGCGGACGTTTGTACAACCCCACAGAATCATGTAGCCCGCTTGCCACAATATCTATGGCAGGAAGGTTCTTCAGATAAGCGCGATGCATCTCAGGACTGACATATCCTATATGCTTCTTTATCTCCCAAATACTTTCTCCGGAACCGCGTTTTCTGCCGAACAAGGTAATATCACAAGCATAACTCTGCGGATTATCTGCACAGACCAGACTCAGCAACGTAGACTTTCCTGAACCGTTCTCTCCACTCAAAGCCCATTTCTCGCCACATTTCACTGTCCAGTCCAAATCTTTCAAAATGGTACGCTCGCCATAACGGATGCTTACCTTGTTCAAATCGACTACGTGCTCGGTGTGATACAAATCACCGCCGTAAGGCAAATTCAGAATCCGTGCCTCCTTTTCTTCGGAAAGCATCCGTTCCGGTATCGGCTTACGGACCGCCAAATATTCCTGCAAAGTCATCTTTTTACCACACACCCTGTCTTCCACAGGAATAACATGAGTGATAAAAGCAGGAATATCATCGGACTTAGACAAGATAAGGATTACCTGCAAATGGGTTACTTTAGTCAGTTCACCCAACAATGTATGAAGCAGGTCCCTCGTCTTCGCATCCAGTCCGATAAAGGGATTATCCATAATCAGTACACGCGGATTACTCAGCAAAGTCTTTGTCAGTTGAAACTTACGTAACTCACCACTGGAAAGCAGAATGATATGTTTATCCAGCATCCTCTCCATGCCAAACAGTTCATACAAAGCCTTTTTCAGACCTGAATCGGTCGCTTCGGGCAACAAATCACGTACCAGTGGAGTTTCATCCAAATCATGAGCATTCCACCGTTGCTGATAATAGTAATTTCCATCGGCATCTCCGTATGAATCACGGAAAGCAATATACTTTATATTCTCGTATGCCATCTTCGAAGGAGAGGGAGAGAAATCATATTTCACTTCGTTCATCAACAACGGCCACCGACCTGTAATCGTATCTACCAATATACTTTTTCCTGCCCCGTTTCTTCCCACAACAGCTATATGTTCTCCGGCGGCAAGTGTCATATTCACCGGTTCCTTCATCCGGTACAGCGGATGGCGGGTCACACCATTTTCTATCGCAATAATATTCTGCATTACAAATCTCTTTTTTATCCAACAGGATGCAAAGGTAACAAAATAATATAGCAATGCGATAATATATTATCATTTTGTTACATCGATCATCCACCTTAATTATATACGATACCGATTATACAACACTGAATAACCAACAAAATATTACCTAAACTATATGTTCCATAACAGAGTACAGACTTAATGAATTACAATTAAAAAGAATATAACTAGACTTTTATTTCAGTTTGAAAGAAAAACACCTAAAATAGCTTTCTATTTATCATTAGAATAAAAATAAATAAGAATATAGATAGCACCATTGTTTATAAAACATCAAAAAGATATATATTTGCACCAAAATAAGACAAAAGGAAATAATAACAGAAGAAGTTATAGACAAAATGGCAACAACAATCAAGTTCACGAAGATGCAGGGAGCAGGTAATGACTATATATACGTAAACACCCTGAGACACCCCATAGCAGACCCCGTGAGAACTTCCATCAAATGGAGTTCTTGTCACACGGGGATCGGTTCCGACGGGCTGGTATTGATTGGAAAATCAACCAAAGCGGATTTCAGTATGCGCATATTCAATGCAGATGGTTCTGAAGCTATGATGTGTGGCAACGCCTCCAGATGTATAGGAAAGTATGTATATGACAACAAATTGACTCAAAAGGAAATCATCACGCTGGAAACGCTCTCAGGAATCAAGATCCTAAAACTGCATACGGAGAACGGGCTGGTAGAAGAAGTAACAGTAGACATGGATCTTCCCCTGCTTACCAACTCCAGACAAATAAATACCCCGGACGGCAAAATGTTGGCAAAAACAATCACAGTAGATGGAAAAGAATACAAAGGAACATTTGTTTGTATGGGAAATCCACATTTAGTAATTTTCATAGATGATATAAAAAATGTAAATTTGCCGGCAATAGGTCCGAAACTGGAGAATCATCCGCTTTTTCCCGAACGAACAAATGTAGAATTCGTTGAAGTATTGCCGGACGGTTCCTTAAGGATGAGAGTCTGGGAAAGAGGCTCGGGCATCACCATGGCATGCGGAACAGGAGCTTGTGCCACTGCCGTAGCCGCATACCTGAACCACAAGGCCGGAAGAAAATCACGGGTAAGGATGGATGGTGGTGATTTACAAGTCCATTGGAACGAAACAGACGGACATGTGTACATGACAGGTCCCGCAGTAAAAGTTTTCGATGGTGAGATAGAAATTTAACAGGAATAAGAAATCAGTAAAGACAAACTATAAAACAACAGCAATTATGGCATTAGTAAACGAACATTTTTTAAAACTGCCCAACAATTACCTGTTTTCGGACATTGCCAAGAAAGTAAATGCATTCAAAGTTTCCCATCCCCAAAAAGACCTCATCCGTCTGGGCATCGGAGACGTGACACAACCATTGCCCCAAGCATCCATAGAAGCCATGCACAAAGCGGTGGACGAACTGGCAAGTAAAGAAACCTTCCGTGGATACGGTCCCGAGCAAGGATATGATTTTCTAATCGACGCCATCTTGAAAAACGATTATGCCTCACGCGGAGTACATTTGGAATCCGGCGAGATATTCGTCAGTGACGGCGCCAAAAGCGATACGGGAAATATAGGGGACATCCTCCGCCACGATAACAGCATCGGTGTGACAGACCCTATTTATCCGGTATATATCGACTCTAACGTCATGTGCGGACGAGCAGGAGTGCTGGAAAACGGAAGATGGAGCAACGTGGTCTATCTGCCCTGCCTGAGTGAAAACAATTTCATTCCCGCTATCCCCGACCGCAGAATAGACATTTTATATCTATGTTACCCCAACAACCCCACCGGTACGGTTATCAGTAAAGCAGAATTGAAGAAATGGGTGAATTACGCACTGGAGAACGACACATTGATTCTTTATGACGCAGCCTACGAAGCCTACATTCAAGACCCCGACATCCCCCACTCCATTTACGAGATAAAAGGAGCCAAAAAGGTAGCCATAGAGTTCCGCAGCTTCTCCAAAACCGCCGGCTACACCGTAGTACCCAAGGAGCTGACCGCCGCCACATTGGAAGGAAAACGCATCCCGCTGAACCGGTTGTGGAACCGTCGCCAATGCACTAAGTTCAACGGAACCTCGTACATTACCCAGCGCGGTGCGGAGGCCATTTACAGCCCTGAAGGAAAGGAACAGATAAAAGCCACCATCCACTATTATATGACCAACGCCCGCATCATGAAAGAAGGACTGGAAAGCACCGGACTAAAAGTATTCGGCGGTGAGAACGCACCTTATTTATGGGTGAAGGCTCCCCGAGGAATCAGCTCGTGGAAGTTCTTTGAACAAATGCTGTACGAAGCCAATGTGGTAGGTACTCCCGGAGTAGGATTCGGTCCCAGTGGAGAAGGTTACATACGGCTGACCGCCTTCGGCGAACGCGCGGACTGTGAAAAGGCAATGAAACGAATCAGGCGATGGATATTATAAACAACATTTATCACATAACAAGCACAAACCATTACAAGAAAAACAAATACATACGAGATATAACAAACTCACTATTATGAATTAAAAAGGTAAAAAGCAATGAAAAAGAGTTTTAGAAAAACAACATTTCTGTCGGCCTTGGCAATAGCTGTTCCGGCAATGGGCATGGCGCAGGACAAAGTAGAAGCCAGCGTAGGAGCCGACTTTGTAAGCGGATACATCTGGCGTGGTCAGGATTTAGGGGGTGTCAGTATCCAACCCACGTTGTCAGTTTCTTACAAAGGGTTCTCATTGTCTGCATGGGGAACAGCAGGTATCGAAAAAGAAGATACAAAAGAGATTGACCTCACATTAGGCTACACCACAGGAGGGTTCAGTATCTCCGTCACAGATTACTGGTTCAATGGAGGACCGGGGTATTTCCATTACGGCTCACACAATACCAACCATACCTTCGAGGCACAGATAGGTTATGACTTCGGACCGCTGGCCTTGAACTGGTATACCAATTTCGCCGGAACCGACGGAGTGAATAACGAAGGAGACAGAGCCTATTCTTCCTACATCTCGGCTACCGTACCTTTCACACTGGCAGGACTGGAATGGACAGCGGAAAAAGGGGCGACTCCGTGGGCCACAGACTTTTACAACTATTCCGAAGACCCTGTATGCAACGGTTCCAACGGTTTCGCCGTATGCGACATCAGCCTGGGAGCCGCCAAGGAGATAAGAATCACCGATTCATTTTCCGTTCCAGCTTTTGCAAAAGTCACCGTAAACCCACGCACTGAAGGGGCTTATTTCGTTTTCGGGCTAAGTTTTTAATCATAAAGAGCATAAATACAAGGATAACAACAAGGTATCAGTTTTTTAGAAGGTAAAAAGATTACATTATATACAAAATACAAATACAACAATGAAAAAAATTGAAGCTATTATCCGTAAGACCAAATTCGAGGACGTAAAAGAAGCGTTGCTCGAAGCCGAAATCGAATGGTTTTCCTATTACGATGTAAGAGGCATTGGCAAAACACGTCAAGGACGCATTTACCGTGGAGTGGTTTATGACACCAGTTCCATTGAGAGAATCCTGGTTTCCATTGTAGTCCGCGAAAAGAATGTGGACAAAACCATTCATGCCATTCTCAAGGCTGCTCATACCGGCGAGATCGGTGACGGACGTATCTTCGTCATACCCGTTGAAGATGCCATCCGCATCCGTACAGGAGAACGTGGAGATATTGCCTTGTACAATGCAGAACAAGAGAAATAACTCATTACACACCCCGGTCAAAACTACTCTACAAAGTAAAAATCATACTACAACTTAAGCGAAAAAATTATGGATACAACTAATAGAAAAGGTATGGAAAAACTATACCTGAAAAGACTCTTTATACTTTTATTTCTGTTCCCAGCCAGCCTTTGGGCACAAGACGCACTATCGGAAACTCCTGTCAGGAGCACGGACACAGAAGCCATCAATGAAATTGTAACCGGTCTGAATACTGTATGGATGCTGCTGGCAGCCATGCTGGTATTCTTCATGCAACCGGGATTCGCTTTGGTGGAAGCTGGATTTATCCGCACCAAGAATACCGCCAACGTACTGATGAAGAATCTGATTGACTTTATGTTCGGCTCCATCCTCTTCTGGTTCATCGGTTTCGGATTGATGTTCGGTGTGGGAGGTTTCGTAGGCACGCCACATTTTTTCAACCTTGACATAATGGACAAAGTCATTGACAACGGACTACCCATTGAAGGGTTTCTGATCTTCCAAACCGTATTCTGTGCCACTGCAGCAACCATCGTATCAGGAGCTATGGCAGAACGTACTAAATTCTCCATGTACTTGGTATACACCATCTTCATCAGCGTACTGATTTATCCGGTATCAGGACACTGGACGTGGGGTGGCGGATGGCTGATGAATGGTGAAGAAAATTCTTTTATGACAAACATATTCGGAACCACCTTCCATGACTTCGCCGGTTCCACTGTCGTTCACTCAGTAGGCGGGTGGATTGCCCTGGTAGGTGCTGCCGTTCTAGGACCGCGTCTCGGCAAATATGGTAAAGATGGCAGGTCTAAGGCTATCCCGGGACATAGCTTGACATTGGCTTGCCTGGGTGTATTCATTCTTTGGTTCGGTTGGTTTGGTTTTAATCCGGGTTCTCAACTGGCAGCAGCTACCGGTACTGATCAGACAGTTATCTCTCACGTATTCCTGACCACTAACCTGGCAGCATGCGCCGGTGGCTTCTTCGCTTTGACAGCAAGCTGGATAAAATATGGAAAACCTTCTTTGTCATTAACATTAAACGGTGTATTGGCAGGACTGGTCGGAGTCACCGCCGGATGTGATCTCGTTTCCCCCTTCGGAGCAGTCATGATCGGTGCCATCTGCGGCATCGTCATGATTTTCTCGGTAGACTTCATTGACCACATATTGAAAATAGACGATCCGGTCGGAGCCTCCTCTGTACATGGTGTTTGTGGTTGCCTCGGTACCATTCTTACCGGACTTTTCGCCACCGAAGAAGGACTGCTCTATGGTGGTGGTTACAACTTCCTGCTAGCACAACTGTTCGGTACAACAGTAGTAGGTTGCTGGGCAGCAGGTATGGGATACCTCATCTTCAAAGGATTGGACAAGATTCATGGTTTGCGCGTCCCGAACAGAATTGAAGAAGAAGGGCTCGACATTTATGAACATGGCGAATCTGCATACAACTAAAAGTCATTTTGAATCAAAATAATAAAGAGAAAATCATTCACTCTAAATAAATTAACAACTAAACAAATTTAGGTATTATGTCAAAATTAAGATTCCGAGTAGTTGAAACAGCTTTCAAGAAGAAAGCAGCAACAGTAGAAACACCTGCCCAAAGGCCCGGTGAATACTTTGCCAAGTATGTATTCAACCGTGAAAAAATGTTCAAATACCTGCCTAGCAATGTCTATGCCAAACTGACAGATGCTATGGACAATGGCGCTCCTTTGGACCGCAGCATCGCCGACGAAGTAGCCGCAGGCATGAAACGCTGGGCAACCGAACTGGGAGTAACCCACTATACCCACTGGTTCCAGCCGCTGACCGAAGGAACCGCCGAAAAACATGACGCGTTTGTAGAACACGACGGCAAGGGCGGAATGATGGAAGAATTCTCCGGCAAACTACTTGTACAGCAGGAACCCGATGCTTCCAGTTTCCCTAATGGCGGTATCCGCAATACCTTCGAGGCACGTGGCTACAGTGCATGGGACCCCTCCTCCCCCGTATTCGTAGTAGACGACACCCTGTGCATCCCCACCGTATTTATCGCCTACACCGGCGAGTCCCTCGACTACAAGGCCCCTCTGTTGAAAGCGTTAAGTGCTGTAAATAAAGCAGCAGTTGATGTCTGCCATTATTTTAATCCCGAAGTAAAGAAAGTAATGGCCTATTTAGGATGGGAACAAGAATACTTTCTAGTAGACGAAGGCCTGTACGCCGCACGCCCCGACCTATTACTGACCGGACGTACCCTGATGGGACACGAAGCCAGCAAGAACCAGCAATTGGAAGACCACTACTTCGGCGCCATCCCGACCCGTGTCATGGAATTTATGAAGGAGTTGGAAATCGAGTCGC
>ENA-OOSB01000836-OOSB01000836.1-human-gut-metagenome-genome-assembly--contig:-NODE-836-length-11725-cov-1.951328_pt1 | contig 11725 bp, 11 predicted proteins | sample MGYA00241173_ERZ501204 | MGnify/ENA primary metagenome ERZ501204 (study PRJEB25962, sample SAMEA1965384) | human gut metagenome | biome: human gut; feature: human-associated habitat; material: faeces...
ATTGTAAATAGAATTTACAATTACAAAAGAAGTTTTGACAAAAATTTAGATATAAAAAAAGAAGAATTAGACAATTATATAAAAATGGGAGCAACAATTATAGATGTACGAAGTCCACAAGAATATAGAGAAGGACATATTAACGGAGCAATTAACTTGCCAGAATATAACATAAGAAGAAATGTACAAAACATATTAACAGATAAAAATCAACTTATTATATTATATTGTTCAGTTGGGGAAAGAAGCAAAATGGCTCAGAATAAATTAAAACGTTTTGGGTATACAAATGTTTATACTGTTTATGAAGGAATTGGAGAGATTTTTTAATTTGAAATGTTGTTATTTAAAGCTAATTATGATACAATGTTCAAAAATAAAAAGTATTCAGGAGGAAAAATGAATAAAAGACAAGAACACATTAGAAATTTTAGCATAATAGCACATATAGACCATGGAAAATCAACATTAGCAGACAGAATGATAGAAATGACAGGTGTACTTTCTAAAAGAGAAATGGAAAGTCAAGTATTAGATAACATGGAAATTGAAAAAGAAAGAGGAATAAAAAAAGACTATGTTATAGAATCTATAGAAACAGCTTTAGTTACAGCATATAAGAGAAATTTTGATGTTACATCAGACAATGTAAAAATTACTCTAAACCGTGAAACAGGGGAGACACACGTTTATGAAGAACTTAATGTAGTAAACGAAGTTGAAGATTGGGACACACAAATTTCAGTAGAAGATGCTAAGAAAATTGACCCAAGATATAATGAGGGAGATGTTAATGCCAAAGAATTTTGGTAGAATTGCAGCTCAAACAGCAAAGCAAGTTATAGTACAAAGAATAAGAGAAGCTTCAAGAGAAGTAATATTTAGCGAATTCAACGAGAAAAAAGGCGAAATAGTTTCTGGTATAGTACAAAAAGTTGATAAGAACATTGTTGTATTAGATTTAGGAAAAATTGAAGGTATAATGCCAATTAAAGAGCAAATACCAACAGAACATTACTATGTAAATCAAAAATTAAGAGCATGTGTTGCAAATGTTGAAAAAGGTGCAAAAGGCTCAACACAAATAATAGTTTCAAGAGCAAATAATGATTTCTTAAGAAAATTATTCGAGCTTGAAATTCCAGAAATTTATGAAGGTTTAATCGAAATTAAGAGTATTTCAAGAGACCCAGGAAAGAGATGTAAAGTTGCAGTATATTCTCCAAATGAAAACATAGACCCAGTTGGATCATGTGTAGGACAAAAAGGAGTTAGAATCCAAAATGTAATAAATGAATTACATGGAGAAAAAATAGATGTAGTTAAGTATGATAAAGATCCAGCTGTATTTATTGCTAATGCTCTATCACCAGCAAAAGATTTACATGTAATAATAACAGATCCAAAGAAGCAAGAAGCAATAGTAGTAGCTGATGGAGATAATTTCTCACTAGCAATTGGTAAAAAAGGTCTTAACGCTAGACTTGCATCTAAATTAACTCATTATAAAATTGATATAAAAAATAAAGAGCAAGCAAGTGAAATGGGAATTAACTTTAAAGACTAGGAGGTACTATGAAAACAAAGAAAATACCACTTAGAACATGTATAGTTACAAAAGAGAAATTGCCAAAGCAAGAGTTAATACGAGTAGTTAGAACACCTGAAAAGGAAATAATAATTGATGAGACTCTAAGAGCTAATGGAAGAGGAGCTTATTTAAAAAAAGATTTAGAAGTATTTGAAAAAGCTAAAAAGACTAAAGCATTAAACAAGGCACTTGAAGTAGAAGTTCCAGATACTTTGTTTGAAGAATTAAAAAATTATGTAAAGTAGGAATAATATGAAAAGAAAAGACTATATTAATTGGGATGAATATTTTATGGGAATTGCCTTATTATCTTCACAAAGAAGTAAGGATCCATCAACTCAAGTGGGAGCTTGCATAGTAAATGATGAAAACAAAATTATATCAGTAGGTTATAATGGAGCACCAACTGGATATGATGATGATAAATTCATGACTTGGGAAAGAGAAGGCAAGTTTTTAGATACAAAGTATGCTTATGTTTGCCACGGTGAGTTGAATGCTATACTTAATGCTCCTACATCTGTTAAAGGATGCAGGTTATATGTTGCACTTTTCCCATGTAATGAGTGTGCAAAGGCAATAATTCAATCTGGAATCAAAGAAGTTATATATATGAGTGATAAATATGATGGAACTGATTCAGTAGTCGCATCTAAGAAAATGTTAGATGCTTGTGGTGTTATTTATAGAAAGTATAATTTAACTGGTAAGGAGATAACACTAAAATTATAAATTAAAGAAAAGAGGTGCAAAAATAATGAATATATTAGAATATGCTCTTGATGTTAATAAAACCAAAGAAGAAATATTAGAACTTTGTAAAAGACTAGATATTTCTGCATCAAATGATGATGACATACTATCTGATGATGATATAACATTACTTGATAATGAAATACAACAAATGGAAGACTATATAGTTAAAGAAGAAGATACTTCTGTTGATGAAGTAGAAGATGATTATGATTATGAATTAGATGAAAAGGTTGAAAAACTAATTAGTGATGAAAAAATTGATGTGGATAATCATAAGAAAAAAGAAAAAGTTAAAACAAAAGTAGATATGAAAGAATCTAATAATAATTTCAAATCTATGAGAAAAGAAATGTATAAACACCGTGAAAAATTACAATCTAATGAGAGTAAAGATGAAAATGTTATTGTATATAAAGCTAATATGACAGTATCAGATTTAGCTAGTGAATTAGGTGTTAATCCATTAGATTTAATTAAAAAACTAATGAAATTAGGTATTATGGCTAATGTTAATTACTCATTAACTAATGATATCGCAGAATTACTTGTAATTGATTATGACAAGGTTTTAAAGAATGAAGAAAATGTTGATATAAGTAATTTTGAAAATTATGATATAGAAAGTGATGAAAAGGATTTAGTACCACGTCCTCCTGTTGTAACTATAATGGGACATGTTGACCATGGAAAAACTTCATTACTTGATGCGATTAGAAAGACTGATGTTGTAAGTGGTGAAGCTGGAGGTATAACTCAAGCAATTGGGGCATATCAAGTTGAATTAAATGGTAAGAAAATTACATTTATAGATACCCCTGGACATGAGGCTTTTACTCAAATGAGAGCGCGTGGAGCTAGTATTACTGATATAGTAATAATAATTGTTGCAGCTGATGATGGTGTAATGCCACAAACAAAAGAAGCAATAGATCATGCTAAAGCAGCAGGTGTTCCTATAATTGTTGCTATTAATAAAATTGATGTTGCAAACGCAAATATTGATAGAGTAATGACTGAATTAGTAGAAAATGGTTTGACTCCTGAAGAATGGGGTGGAGATATTTTAGTTAATAAGATATCTGCTAAGACCAAGGAAGGAATAGATGGATTACTAGAAAATATTTTACTTGTAAGTGAAATGAATGATTTAAAAGCTAATCCTTCTAGATATGCAAGTGGTACTGTAATTGAATCTAAGTTAGATAAAAAAATAGGTACAGTTGTATCCCTTCTAGTACAAAATGGTACATTAAGACTTGGAGATCCAATAGTAGTTGGTGAAACATTTGGTAAGGTAAGAACTCTTAAAAATGATAAGGGTGTTGATATAGTGGAAGCACCACCTTCAATGCCTGTTGAAGTAACTGGACTTAATGAAACTCCATCTGCGGGTGATAAGTTTATGGCGTTCGAAACAGAAAAACAAGCTAAATCGATTGCACTTCAAAGAAAAAATAGAAAAAGAGAAAAAGATACAAACAGAAGTGGAATGACATTAGATGATTTATTTGGCGCTATAAAAAGTGGCGCTAAAGAAATAGCTGTAATACTTAAAACTGATGTAAATGGAAGCCTAGAAGCTATAAAACAAAGTCTAAGTAAAATAGATGTAGAGGGTGTTAAGGTTAATGTAATTCGTGGTGGAGTAGGTACAATTACTGAAAGTGATATCACATTGGCTAATGCATCAAATGCTATAATTATTGGATTTAACGTAAGACCAAATGCTAAAACAATGGATTTTGCTAAAGATTATAATGTAGAAATAAAATTATATGATATTATTTATAAAATGATTGAAGATATTGAAAATTCTATGAAAGGTCTTCTAGAACCAGTTTATGAAGAAATAGTTACTGGTCATGCTGAAATAAGACAAATATTTAAATTTTCTAAAGTTGGTAATATAGCGGGATCACACGTAACTGATGGTGTTATTAAAAATGGTTCAAAAGCAAGATTAATAAGAGATGGTATAGTTTTATATACTGGAAGTATTAAATCAGTTCAAAGAGAAAAAGATCAAGTAAAAGAAGTTAAGAAAGATATGGACTGTGGTATTACTTTAGAAAACTACCAAGATATAAAAGAAAACGATGTTATAGAAACATATGATTTAAATGAGATAAAGAGATAACTTTATCTTTTTTTGAGGTGTAAAATGAAAGAATTTAGACACTTAGGTGTGTATGGTATATTAATAAAAAATGATAAAATACTTTTAATTAAAAAGGGAAATGGACCTTATAAAGGCTTGCTTGATTTACCAGGCGGCACTATAGAATTTGATGAATCTCCTAAGAAAGCATTAGAAAGAGAATTAGTAGAGGAAGTAGGTATTAAACTTACTGAATATGATTTAATTGATTCTGATAGTGTGAGTTTTACATGGGAATATAACAACGACCTATTTAAGGTTCATCATATTGGAATTTTTTATAAAATTATTAGTTATAGTGGAGAAGTTAATAATAATATTAAAATAGATGAAGTAAATGATGATTCAATGGGTGCTGATTTTTATGATATAAAGTCTTTGAAAAAGGAAAAATTATCAAAAATAGTGCTTTTAGAGTTGAAAAAATTAGGTTATATCATTAATTAATGGATATTATAATAAAATTTAATCATAATATTAGTTGACTTATTTATTCAGTAGTGGTACTATAAACCCTTAACAAAAATTAGAAAGGATGAGGCAACATGTCAAAAACATTATTAGTTTATATACCACAAAATGATGATAAGAATCAAATCATATTAGAAAGTGGTAGTCTGTTTTATATAGATTCTATAACTAAAACATATAAAAATTCTAATGAATTAAAAAAGCATTATTCATATAAAATAGATGAAAATAAGCAAGGTACAATTAATACTTTCTATATAAGAAGTAATTCTCTTAAGGAGAAAATTCCAACATTATATAATGATACTAAACCAGTTAATATATATGATAATTTCTATGAAAAGGTATATAGTGAAACAGAAAGAGCAAGAAAGTTATTGTATAATAGTAAGGGTAAAGCTTTTATTAAGAAGTTTCTAGATTCTAGTGAGCTTTCTAGTACAATAAATTTTTCAGTTAAACTATCATATAATGAATATGTTTATGCAAGAAAAAATGGTATTGATGCAAAAATAAGTAATGAAGAATACAGGGTTGATACCATAGACTTATTTGAATTTATTAGTACTAATTCTAAACTTGGAATATTAAGAGGTGTATTTGAAGATACACTTGATATTTGGAAAAGAAAACTTATATCACTTGATAATGAAGAATTATATTACGTATCAAGAAATTTAAGATTACTTATAAATGATTATAATAAGGAAATAAGAAATAAAGAATATAAAAAAGTTACTAATCTAAAAATATATCCTTCAATTAGTAAATTAATTAATGAGGATAGTAAAACAAATAATTATGTAAAAGTTATAAAAGATAGAAATGCTAATGCAAATGTTGTGTAGCATTTTTTTCTTTTACCTTAATTGACTAAAATTCTTAACTGATGTATAGTTTATTTGAGGTAAGATATATGAAATACTTAAGTGAATATCTAGAATATTTAAAATATCAAAAGAATTACTCTGATGAGACTATACATAGTTATAGTATTGATATAGAAGAATTTTTAGATTATATAAATAGTGAATGTATTAATATTTGTGAGGTTGGTTATGATGTTGTTAAGGCATGGTTAATTCATTTGGATGAAAAGAAGAATAAGTCAACCACAGTTTCAAGAAAAATAAGTTCTTTAAGAGGATTTTATAAGTATCTTATAAATAATAAAGTTATAGACTCTAATCCATTTTCTTTGGTATCTCTTCCTAAGAAAGAAAGACATTTACCTAGATTTTTTTACTATAACGAATTAGAAGAAATGTTTCAAGTTCCAAAGTTAAATACAGCACTTGGTCAAAGAGATAGATTATTACTTGAGATGTTGTACGCTACTGGGGTTAGGGTATCTGAATTAGTTAATATTAAAGTTAGTGACATAAATGGTGAAGAAATTAAGGTCCTTGGAAAAGGAAATAAAGAAAGAATTGTAGAATTTGGAGATTATGCGGAATCTATATTAGAATTATATTTAAATGAAGGATATAAGCATCTTAATATTAAAAAAAGTGAATATTTTTTTTTAAATAATAGAGGAGGTAAGTTAACAACTAGGGGAGTAAGATATATTCTTGATAATATTATAAATAAAACTACTATAGATAAAAAAATATCTCCGCATATGTTAAGACATACTTTTGCGACTCATTTGCTTAATGAAGGGTGTGATTTATTAACAGTTCAGGAACTTTTGGGACATGAGAGTTTAACTGCAACTTCTATATATACACATATTACAAATGATAGATTAAAAGAGGTTTATTTTAAATGTCATCCAAGAGCAAAAAAATAAATTGATAAAGGTAGAAATTTGTAGTAAAATAAGGTTAAGTATAAAATAAAAAGAGGTGCACTTATGGGATTATATAATAAATTAGAAGCGTCGGCACAAAAAAGGGAATTTAGAAGTTATGAAGAGAAAATTCCTGAGATAAAAAGATGTATAGAGGTATATAAGGAAAAACTTCAGGAAGAACCAACAGAGCAAATAAATCAAAAGGTTTCTTATTGTTTGGAAAATGGTATTGAGGGACTTGAATATTATTTTAAGGATTTACTAGAATCTGAACTTTTAGATGAAAAAGATATAGAAGTTTTTTCTGATGTTGAAAAATTATCTAAAGATATTGGCTATATAAAGAAAAATAAAAAGAAAATACAACTTATTTTAAGGTGTATGGGTGTAGATGTAAATCAAGATATAGTTGGTGCATTAAGTAAAATAACTAAAGCATATGATAAAAATGTTGAAGCATTTAATTCAAATGAATTTGTTAAGGCATCTGCGCTTATGCTTTTATATGAACGTGTGCCTTCTTATAGACAGGCCTTTAAAAAGATAGAACCTTATGTTAAAAGTGAAATTAACAAAGGTAATAATATATTATCTGCTGTTGTAAAAATGTTTAAAGAAAATAAAATTGATATAGATTTATCTATTACTATGGACTATTTTAAAACTATTTCTAAAAATATGTCTAGTTTGAAGTCTAGCTTAAATAAAAAGATGCCTGAATATATTAAATTAAATAAATTTTTGACTGAGAGTAAAATATTAAGAGAATCTATACAATCAAAAATAAATGATGGTTATGATAAAGAAATTGTGTTAGATGAATATTTACCTTCTGCATTTGCACTTGCATCTCTTGCTTATACAGAAAAAAATGGTATGACCCCATATGATATACAATTGATTGCTGGTATGTCACTTAATAAGGGTGAGGTTTCTGAGATTAAGACTGGTGAAGGCAAAACCCTAATAGCATTTTTACCTGCATATTTAAATGCATTATCTGGTGATAGAGTAGATGTAATAACTACGAATGATTATCTTGCACAAAGAGATTATGAAAAGAATAAAAGTGCATTTGAACTTTTAGGAATGAGCGTTGGACTTAGTAAAACAGAGGATCAAGATATAAATGAAAAGAAAAAAGTATATAATTCTAATATAGTTTACTCATCAATAAACTCAATTGCATTTGATTATTTAAAAGATACATATGCAAAAAATGAAGATGAAATGGTAATGTCTTCTCCACTTAGTTATGCAATAGTAGATGAAGCCGACTTAATACTTTTAAGTATGTCACCATTTATATTGTCTTCTTCAAATGAAATAGAAACGAATCGTCAAGAAAAAGAAAATGAACGTGCTAAAAGGCTTATGCAAAAAGCACTTAAAATCGAAAAGTATTTGTCTTCAAAAACATATACTACAACATTAGAGGAAGAATTTGATTATTATACAAGTAAAAAGCATGACGATAAGGTATTAAAATCAAATAACTTAATTGTATTAAATGGTAATGCTGCGAAATCAGAAATATATTTAACAGAAGAGGGTGAAAAAGCATTATTCTGTTATGCAATGTTTGATGAGATGACTGAATTATTAACTGCTAGAAAAGATTTCATTAGAGAATGTCCTGATTATGTACAGGGTGTAGATTATATGATTTCTCCAAAAGGTAAATGCTATTTTTCACCTGATGGACTTGATAAGGCAGTAAAAGATACTAGAATGCCAGAATTTGCAAAGCTTAATGAAAAATGGTTAAGTGGTGAAGAAGAATTATCAACAAGGAAATATGTAATGAATGCCCTAAGAGCAAGACATACTTTTGAAAAAGGTAAGGACTATGATGTTATTACAAATAGTGAAACTGGTGAGAAGGAAGTTGTTGTATTAAAAGATGGTAGAATACTAGCAAATAGTAGATATACTGATGGATTACATGAAGCAATTGAATTAAAAGAGGGAATAACTACATCTTTAAATGATGATGTAAATATATTAGATTCAAGTGTTGCATCAATTTCTGTTAGGGCACTTATGTATAGATATCCTAGATTCTCATGTATGACAGGAACATCTGCTAAATCGGTTTCTGATGTTATATTTGATAAGCCAACATTTACAGTACCTCGTAATGTTGAATATGAGTACTATAAAGATCCACAAAATAATCCAGAACCTATTGGTGTTAGTGTAGAACCTACAGCTGTATATATTAGTGATGATAAGAAAATAGAAGCTATTGTAGAAGAAATTAGAAAATCAAATGAGACTGGTCAACCGGTATTAGTAGTTACTAATAATTCTGAAGAAGCAAAGAAAATCTTTGCTCTTGTAGAAAAATTAAAATTATCTCAAAAGCCAAACCTTTTAATCGCAGAAAAGTCTTTAGAGGAAGAGGCAGATATAATTAGTAAGGCAGGTAGTGTTGGAGCTGTCACAATCGCAACTGAAATGGCTGGACGTGGAACTGATATAAAAGTTGAATATAGAGAAGAAATGGATGCGCTTGAGGAGGTTATATTAACTGAAGCTGCAGGTAGATGGCTTACTTTAAATAAACCTGGTTTTGGTAGAGAATATGTAGGGGAAGTATTAAAACATGTTAAAGCTAATCCAGATAAATTTAAGGAAGTAATAGATGATATAATAGAAATGTATAATTCTAATGATGAATATAAAGATATATTAGATACTGATGCAAGAGAATTAGAAAGGAAAAAAGCAAGAGGATTAAAATGTATTCAAGCAGAACCATTCTTAACTTCGTTAAATGATAAACAGGTAGAAGGAAGAGTAGGTCGTCAAGGTGAACCGGGTGAATATAGAGTTTTTGCTTCATTTGATGATTTAGATAAACTTGGTGTGGATGCTCGTGTTCAAAAGAAAATATACAACGAAGCAAAAGATAATGGATATGTAACTGATCTAGAAATGGATGGCAAAATAGATGATGCGATAAGTGATGCACAAGCTGTAAATGAATATTCAATTGGAATGCAACTTGCTTCATCAGATGGTATGGATTTTGCTACTTCTGCAATAATTTCATCTATATTAAATGATAGAAAACAAGTAATACAAACAAAAGATTTAAGTATCCCATTTGACAATATGGTTTATTCAACTATAGATAGTATATTAAAAGATAATGTACCACCTAAAAAGAAAAAAAGAATTGATAAACCACGTGCAAGACTTACAAGAACTCATATTGATTATGATGGTTTAACTGAACAAATACATAATATATTTGGTGTTGATATAACAGAAGAAGAAATACTAGGACAATGTATAAATACATCTGATATTAAATCTTTAATAAAAGATATTGTAGATGAAAAATTCAAATCTGATAATATGGGAATAAATCCTAATAAAGTCAACGATAATATAAGAGGTGTAATGGTAGAAAAGCTAAATGAAGCATATGAAGTATTCATGGCATCTGCTGAGAATGTTAATTTACAACAAATGAATGATTATCTAGCACAAAACTTCCAACATGATAGAACATTAGAAATAAATGATATATTTGAAGAATGTAAAAAAGATTGTTGGTATAGTAGTATGAGGTCATTATTTAGACCTGGAGTAAAAGAAAAAACAGATACAGAATCTAAAACAAAATAGAGCTTTAAAGCTCTATTTTTAATGTTTTTAAAATTTTATAATTTATATTTTTACAATTTAAAATATTTATATCATCTTGTTTAATATTTAGTTCATATTTTACTATATCTGTATAAGTTTTTGAAAATGTATAATTTTTAATAAGTTTTTCTATATTTTTTTGTTCTTCATAAGAAGCAGTAATTTCTATTTTATATCCATCTACTAGATTAAGTAGAGTAGAATTATCTATTCCAATACAAGCTGTCTTTCTATATGCTCTAACAAGGCCTCCAGTGCCTAATTTTATTCCGCCAAAATATCTAATTACAATACATAATACATAGTTTAATTCATGTTTTAATAATACTTCCATAATTGGAACACCTGCTGTTCCACCTGGTTCTCCATCATCAGATGATTTTCTAGCTTCATCAATAATATATGCATATGTGTAATGGGTAGCGTCTTTAAAATTATTTTTAGCTTCTTCTAAATAGGTTTTAACCTCATCTATAGAATTTATTTTATATAGACAACAAATAAATATTGATTTATTAATTTCATATTTAGAAATTGTGTTTTCTTTAATAGTTTTCATACAATCACCAAGAAAATTATACAAAAAAAAGAACTTTTTTAAAAGTCCTTAATTATTTATTCAACTTTTTAGCTTCTTCTAGTTCTTTAGCTTTAGCTGAAAAAGTATGCATCATTTGTACATTATCAACACTAGTACCATATAACTTAGCTATTTTTTCATCAGTTAATTCTGGAACACTTGAGATGTCTTCCCATAATTCAGTATTTCCGAATATCATACCAAGTTTCATTGAAATTAATGTATTAGTAGAAACTCTAGGATCACTAAATATTTTGTTTCCTAAAATAGTTCTAATATCATTATCTCTAGCAGTTCTAGCCTCAGGATGTTCATTTCCTTTTTGACAATACATATCAGCATAGTTTTCAAAAGTTTCAACATCTGTTTCTGTGATAGGTGTTACATAATCAGCTAGTGTAGCATATGCAATTGCTGAATAATTTAAAATTTCATCTAATCTATTTGTACTCATATCCAAAGTCTCCCCTCTCTTTGGTTGTATATATTAACATACCTTTCTTACTTTGTCAATAGAAATCTTACTCTTTTAAAAAGCATGAATTTATTATATAATAAATATAGTTTGTGAGGGATAGTATGAAAAAGTTTAAAGATAAATTATCATTAGTTCCAACACTTCCTGGTTGTTACCAAATGAAGAATAAGGATGGAATAATAATATATGTTGGTAAAGCCAAAATATTACAAAATCGTTTAAAGAGTTATTTC
>ENA-OOSB01000838-OOSB01000838.1-human-gut-metagenome-genome-assembly--contig:-NODE-838-length-11711-cov-3.605268_pt1 | contig 11711 bp, 9 predicted proteins | sample MGYA00241173_ERZ501204 | MGnify/ENA primary metagenome ERZ501204 (study PRJEB25962, sample SAMEA1965384) | human gut metagenome | biome: human gut; feature: human-associated habitat; material: faeces...
CCATCACTTCAGTGGTGCCCACAAAGGCAAAGGCCGGGGTCGAAAAGCCCACTGCCATCAGCAGGGTCAGAATTGTGCTGGGGATAACAACTCCCAGCCGTTTAAGCATCTTTTTCAATCGCTTCCTCCGTTTCTGCTTCCTCCGAAGCGTTGTTTACAGCGGTCAGGAACGTCACATTGCCCGCCTGAATGTTGTCCAGCAGAGCCAGCAGTTCGCGCCCGCCCATCTTGGTGCTGCGGATGGCACGAATGATCTCGCTGTCCTCTTCTTTTTTCTGTGCTGCCCGGATGGTTCTCAGCCGTTCTTCCAGTTCCGCGATCTGCTGTTCCGTCTTTTCGGCTTCATCCAGATATTTCTGTAATTTTTTGCCCATCGGCCCTCCTTTCAGTTGATGCGGCCAAAGCCTAAAAAGTGGCTCTGCCAGTAGGTCGAATTGATGCTGGTATAGGAAATGGGGTCGCCGCAGTGGATCATCATGCCATTGCCGACGTAGATTCCAACGTGCGACGCGCCAACGGTGTTATAAGTTTTTTCAAAGAAGATCAAGTCACCAGGCTGTGCATCCGCAGGAGAGACATAGCTGCATTTTCCTCGCAGACCGTTGGCTGTTGTACGCCCAACGCTCCACCCATTGCCGCTGTTATTGATGACCCAGCAGACAAAGCCAGAGCAATCAAAACTGGTGCTGGGCGAACTTCCGCCCCACACGTACGGCATACCCAGATACTTTTCGGCTTCTGCAATCATCCTTGCAAACTTTTCATCCGACAGAGCTTCCGAGGGGATGTCGTACTTGAAGCCACCGCCGGAGCTACCAGCACCGCCGCCCGTGCCAATACTGCCCGTTGTGCCGCCGCTGTAAGTCGGGGAGCCTGCGCCGAACAGTTCCGGTCGGTTGCCCTAGGTCAGGTTATAGGCATCGTACCGCCCGGTCTGCTTCTGGTTCATGTTCTTCCGCGCGATGGTATCGAAGCCCTTATTTTTCAGCAGGACATTGAGGATTTTGTACTCATACTCCACTTCTTCCTGATAGGTATAGGTTTCCATGCTGACGTTTCCAAAGGCGTCAATCGTTGGCCGAACCCCTACTCTGGTTTCCATGCGAGTGCGAATCTCAATGGTTTCCCACACTTTCAGGAGATACTGCTGCTTGAACAGTTCCTTGATAACAGGCTTGACCTGTCCTCTGGTGAACTGCTCATAGACCGCAGTCAGATGGGAAATAAGCTGATATGGGTCATGCCCGATTTCGTCCAGCTGATAGCGGTATTCATCATAGCCCGGATGGGTGGATTCCATCTGCCGAATCTGTTTATCCAGTTCCTTTTCCAGTTCCAGATAATCTTCTTCCGCACCTTTCATGTCGGCATCCTTGCTGGGATATGTCGTTCCCACAAAGGTACTGCCTGTTCCCTGAATTGCTGCACCGCAGCTTGAAAAGGCTCCCAACATTACCATCACCAGCAGGATACCCACACCAATACCGACCCACAAGGTTTTATGCTGCACGACGATCTCCTGCACCGCCGCTTTCGCTTTCTCCGTAATGGTGTTTGTTGCCGCTGCTGCCTGCTTGCTGGCGGCAGTTCCGGCTTTCTGGCCGCGCTTGGCGGCTGCATAGGCATCCTTATACTGCTTTTTCTGGTAAAACTTCGCACCGACTGTTTTTGCTTCACCTCCTGCGGCAGTCGGTGGCGGCTGGGGCTGTTTCTTTTTCAGCTGCGGTTCTGCTGCATTTTCTGCCGTGCCGCCCTCGCCCTCGGTGAATTTCAGGCGGCTGGATTTCTGATCCTCGCCACCTCTTTTCTCCGCTCTGGCAGATTTGTCTTTGGGCTTTTTTCTGCCTTTGACAAAGTGGTGCAGGCGTTCGGCGGCTTCTTCCGACTTATGAGCAGCCTCCACGCCGGAATTGTCTTTTTCTACCTGATGTACTTTCTGATGGGCAAACCCGGTGGTAGCGTCTACTCCTTTCTTCGCCACCTTTTTAACGCCCATCCCCATGCCACGGACAATGCCGCCTTTTTCATCTTCAAAAGAAAGTCGGCCTTTCTTTGTGGGCTGTGGCTCTGCATCCGATCCTGCAGGCGCATCCTTTGGCTTGCCGTCCTCCTGATGGGCTTTATAATAGTCTGCGCTCTGCTTGGCGGTGCTGTGATGCCGGGGTGCATCCTCCTCCCCATCCTCGACATCCATGCACAGTTCTTCATCGGTTTCTTTTTCCGCAGTTTCTTTTGCCGAATCTTCCTTCTCCGGCTTTTCTTCTGCGGTTGCGGACTTCTGTTCCCCGGTGCGGAGGTTTTCATCCACCAGACCATCCTTGGTCATTTTCTGGACGATTTTATCTCTGCCCCGAAACTTTTTGTCTGCTATGGAAATCACCTCCTTCCGGCTGGAGCCGTCATGCGAGCAGAGCTGCGTGGGTTTCCCACTTGTCAAGCACCTGCTCCAGCTTCCGGGCAAAGGCGATCAGACGGGCATTCACTTCCTCACGGTCAAGATAACCGTGGGCTTCCATGTGAAAGCCGTCAGTCAGTTCATCGGCCAGTGTGCCAACGGCGTAAAAGTCCTCCAGCACCGTATGTACCACCGATTCTTCATCGTGGAAGTTGAGCGGCTCCACCTCATCGAAAGGCGGGCCGGAATCACTTTCGTGCGGCTCCATGTCAGAGTGATGATGAATCTTACGGCTCAGTCGGTCAAAAATGTTCGGTGTGTTCATGCTTCTTTCTTCTCCTTGTATTTTCCCATCTCATTGGGCTTCGTTGTCATCAGGCTGTACAGTTTCAGCGATGTATCGAACTTATCCTTGAACGGGATAATCGTGTTACCGTAGAATAGTAGTCCCTCGCCCTCGTTGCTGTTCGTCACATACGACAGCTGGAACGGCGAAATATTCAGCTGCTTGGCAAGGATTTGCCGGTCGCCGGATGCCTGGTTGAGCATATAAATAAAATCGCTGTTCTCGAAGATATTCTCGATTTCCCGGCTGGCCAGCAGGTCCTTGATGTTCTGTGTAATTCCTGTCGGCACACCGCCCCATTTTCGGAACCGCTTCCAAATCTCGACGCTATATGCTGCGGTCTGTTCCTCTTTCAGCAGGAGGTGGAACTCGTCTATATAGTACCGGGTGTTCTTTTTGCTGTTGCGGTTGATGGTGACACGGTTCCAGACCTGATCCTGGACGATGAGCATACCAAGCTTTTTCAGCTGCTTGCCCAACTCTTTGATGTCGAAACAGATAATTCTGTTATCCAGTTCCACATTCGTCTGATGGTTGAACACACGCAGCGAACCATTGACGTAGATTTCCAGTGCCGTGGCGATACGCTGCGCCTGCCGCTCTTTCTGCTCCCGCAGACAGTCGTACAGATCACCGAGCGTCGGCATATTCTCCGGCTTCGGATCGTTCAGATACTTCTGATAGACCAGCGGCAGGCATCGGTCAATGACGGATTTTTCTTCCGGCTCCATGCCATCCCGTGCGCCCATGATCAGTTCACACAGGGAAAGAATAAAGTCCGATTTCATGCCCAGCGGGTTATCATCGTCGGCATAGTTGAGGTTAATGTCCATCGGGTTGATGTAGTCCTTACTGGTGGACGAGATATGGATAACCTGACCGCCCAACGCTTCCACCAGCGGATAATACTCTCCTTCGGGGTCTGCGACGATAATATCGTCCGTTGTGGTAAAGAATACGTTCGTGATCTCACGCTTTGCACTGAACGACTTACCGCTTCCCGGTGTGCCGAGGATCAGACCGTTCGGGTTTTTCAGCTGCTTCCGGTCTGCCATAATCATGTTGTTGGACACTGCGTTCAGACCATAATAGAGGGAATCGCCCTCCATAAAAAGCTCCTGCGTGGTGAAGGGAACGAAGATGGCGGTGGAAGTGGTGGTCAGTGCGCGCTTGATGGGAACGAGGTTATTGGCCAGCGGCAGGCTGCTCATAAGGCCCTGCTCCTGCAGATAATCCAGACGGTTCAGAGTGCAGTTGAACTTCTGAGCGATACCAGCAGTCTGAAACACAGCACTATCCAATTCCTGCTTGGTCTTGGCTGTATTAAGGAACAGCACCGTAACAAGGAACATACGCTCATTACGACTCTGCAGATCATCCAGAATCTTCTTGGCCTCGCCGCCATAAGTTGCAAGGTCACTCGGAATAATTTCCATATCATAACCAGACCTCACAGCTTTCTTCTGTTCCTCGATTTTCATACGATCCAGATCGGTAATTTTGCCTTTGATCAGTTTGATAGCTTTCAGCTGATCTACCGACTGCACATGAATGCTGACCACCAGATTTTTGTCCATGTCCAGAAACTCGGCCAGCACCTTATCCGTCAGTTCCGGGGCAAGGATGTTCAGATAGGATGCAGCACCATAGGTGTCACCCATCATAAAATCCTTGCCGCTCTTGAACAGGAAACTGGTCGGGGCAATGAAGTCCTTTGTGGTCATACCGCTCTGCAGGATGCGGTCATAGCTGAAATCGAACTTCTGCTGTTCCTCCTGATGAAAGGTTTCGTACATGATCTGAAGCCGTTCCACGCCATTCAGCGGGTAGGCTTTCACGCCCAGCACCTTGAAATTGTTGAGAATATCGGTTTCGATACGCTCCAGCCGGGGTTTTGCCTCCCGGACACTCTTTGCTTCGATGCTAAACGTGATGTACTTCGTCCGAACCAGACCGTTATTGCCTTTGGCAAGCTGCTGTTTCAGCATCTGCGCATATTCCATACGCACATCATCGAACTGGTCGTGCTGCGGCTCGATCTGGATGACCTTGTTGTACTCGCTCATATCGCTCTTGTGGTTGATGAACGACAACTGAAAGCGGATACTGGCATCGAAGTAGTTGAGGAAGTCGCACCAGCTTTCAAAGATGGTGTTCTTATCCTCGTTCTGTGCCAGCTGGTAGTTAATGTCGTAGAATCGGACGGTTTTTGAGTACAGATGTTCCTCCACCCGGCAGATACCGTCGCGCCCCATTTCCAGATATGGAATGGAACGCTGCACAGTCAACCGCTGTTCCTTCTGGCTCTTTTCGGGTTTCCGAAAGAACTTCTGGAAGAAGCCGCCCGACTGCGATTTCTTCTTCGGTTCACTTTTTACCAATGATGCCTCCTTTCTTCTGGATCGGTGCTGCGGTTTCCAGTTCCCGCTCATACAGGTTTTCGACCTCATAGCGGCGTACCGCAGGACGTTTGAAGCGGACGCTGATGAAATTCGTCAGGATGGTTTCAAGGTGCATCCCGTTTTTCTCGTACAGAGCAAAGAAAAATTCCGGCAGCATCAGGAGCACCATGCCTGCCGCTGCATTGCTGGTTCCCAGCGTGTCGCGCATAAGAAAATAGAACGGAACGCCAATGCCTGCTGCAAACCCCATACACACTAGCTGGCGTTTCGTCAGGTTCAGAAAGACCTTGTTCTTCACTTTGGAAAGGTCTTTGGGAATCGTTACATAGGCCATTTATCACCAGAACAGCCAGATCGCCGCCGGGAAACGGCGTTGTCTGCTGTCTTTTCCTTTCATTGGATTTTCCCGGATTTAGTGACTGCCGAAGATCTGTTTGGTCAGACTTCCCGTTTTAAGCAGCGAGAAGCAAAGAATCACCGTGTAGGCCATTGTGCCGAACAGTGCCGAGTGAATGTCCGAAGATACCCGGATGCTGCCAATGAGGGCTGCATAGATTGCCACGCAGACCATCATCAGAAACGCCTGAAATGCCAGAGCGAACAGCCCTCGGAAGTAGTTCGTACCCACATGACCCCATTCACGGTTACTCATGGTTGCAAATGGAATCGGAGCAAGTGAAGTGTAGAGGTATATTTCTATCATTCTGCCGTACATAATTACCGTGATAACCACCGACAGAATTTTCAGACACCAGCTTACAACAAGGGTTTCCAATGCCAGCGTCACCAGTTCGCCAATCGCCATTGTTGCCATTGCCGCCTGCATCTGCATGGAAAGAGAACTAATATCAATGGCGGTATTGCCACGGATAATGCCGGAGGAAGAATTTACCACCGACTGTCCAATGTCAAATACCGCCATTGCAATATCGAACGTATGACTGACGAGATAGACCGCGATCCACATCTTCACAAAATACTTAAAGAACATCCAAGTGTCTACATCGTGCAGATTGTTCCGTTCCGTCAGCATCGAGATCAGTTCGTAGCAGAGGATCAGCGTGATGATGATTCCCGCAATGGGGATTACCACCGAATCCGAAATATTACGGATCATGCTGAAAATGCTGCTGTTCCACCCTTGCGGTGTCTGCCCGACCTGAGCAGCGATTTCACTGGTCTGTTGGTTGACCGCTGTGAACATCGTACTCAGGTTGGACTCCACCATGCCGGAAAGAAGTTCCCTCATCCATTTTTCGATTGCTGCGAAAATATTATCGAACAATGGCGGGTTTTCCTCCTATCGCTTGTTGATTAGCCGAACAGACCAGAGAGCAGCGGGATCAGCTGGGTGCCGATGAGGATGACACCGCCGCCGGACATCAGCTGCTTCATGCCCTGCGACTTTGCGCCGGATAGCGATAGGTAATCCTTTGAAGTTATCTCCGGATTTTCCCCCGCTCCACACCGTGCATGCGACTTTCACCGCACACGGCGCTCCATCGAATTCAGCCGTCCAGGGCTTTTAAACACAACTTACACACTTCGTTACAGCATTAAATTCAAAGAATAATAGGTGGCATTTCTGCCATAGTACGAAGTTTGTTAAGCTTTTCTATTTGTTTATTGTCAAGATTTAAGGATTTCAGGTACTTCTCAATCGTAGGTTCTGAAGAAGCATGGATAAGGATATGAACCGCTTTGCTGACAAGAATAAGATTTGCGTATTCATCCGAACCGCCATTGCTAACCGGCACTTTATGGTGGCAGTGAATATCGTGGGAATCCATCGGAATTCCTGTCACTGCACATTTACCATACTGTGCCGCATACAAAGAAATACGGTTATCCGCATATTCAATGGTTCTGCCCTTTACAGGATTTCTCATCAGCCATAACATTGTCGCTGTGTCGATTGCAAGATTCTTATGAATCTGTTCCCGACCTTTGACCGTATATTTATTGATGGATTTCCTTTTATGCTGGGCATTCTTTGACTGGACATATCCCAGTGGAACCACCGGACGTCCATGAAGGAACCTCATCTGTCTGCTTGCTCCATACTTTTCTTTAATGAACCCATTTCTGAGCTGTCCCTTTTTGGATAAGTCGCCGTTCAGTCTGTTTCTGAGCTGTTTGTTGATACTGAAGGCAAGTCTGCTGAAGTCATGAGATACTTCTGTAGAAATACAATAGTATTCATGAAGTCCGGCAACTACAGAGTTGTATTTCTGAAGCTGCATGAACTGAGCATTATCATCTGACGAATGAGCCAGTTTCTTTACTTCTTCCGAGACTTTTTCATGAGCCTTTTTGTATGCTTTATCGCTCATATGAGACCGAACTACATATTTCTTACCCTTTTTACGGACTTTCAGTTTGAACCCGAGAAAATCAGAATACTGTCTTTTGAGATTAACTACTTTGGATTTGTCAGGGCTGATTTCCAGCCCCAGCCTGTCCTTTAGCCATAACTCTGTTGCCTTGTATGCTCTGACAGCATCCTCATGTGTTGCGCAGAAAATTTTAAAATCATCTGCGTACCGAACTGCATGCATCTCTTTTAATCTGCTCCGACGCAGAGCCCTGTAGGCGTGGCTCTTAATCTCTGTTCCCTGCGCATTGCTCCTTGTTTTGAATTTTGTCTTTGTTGGCATCTGCTCCCACTGGGAAGCAATCCACCAATCCAGTTCATTCAATACGATGTTTGCAAGCAATGGCGACAAAATACCGCCTTGCGGGGTACCCCGTGTGGGATATGTTTTCTCCCCATTTGGCAGAACAACAGGTGCTTTCAGCATCTCTTTTATAATGCATAACAGCTTTTTTTCCCGGATTCCCAATGCCCATATCTGACGAATCAGCTTTGTATGGCTGATATTATCAAAGAAGCCTTTAATATCGAGGTCAACCACATGGTACAGATGCTGTACCTGTATCAGCCTCATGCATTGCGCAATAGCAGTCTCAGCGGAACGGTTCGGGCGGAACCCGTTGGAGTTCTCACTGAATTTTGCTTCACATATCGGCTCCATGACCTGCAAAATACATTGCTGTACGATCCGATCTACGATAGTTGGAATTCCCAGAGGTCTGGTCTTTCCATTGGGCTTTGGTATCTCCACTCGCCTTACGGGTCGTGGATGATAATTACTGAATTGTTTCCGTATGAGACGGACGTATTCTTCCTCACTTAGCTTTGCAAGGTCGGCTATCGTCCTTTTATCCACTCCCGAAGTATCACTTCCTGTATTCTTCTTTATCGTTCTGTATGCAAGCTTGATATTTTCTTCACTCTCGATGATTTCCATCAGATGGTTGAATGTTTCATCTTTCTTACTTTCTGCATACAGCCTGTCAAAAGTACCTTCCATGTCGTAATACTCTGAGTTGCGGATTTTTCTCTGTTTACTTTTCCTTTCTTGCTGCCCCGAAGTCAACACAGGCATCCTCTCCCTTCGGTTTGGATTTTCTTTGTCATACTCGAAGCTGTGTTTGTTGTGTTTTCATTTTCTTTGCTGAATTCGACTTGTGGCTATCCCTCCACCGCTTACTTATTCACGGCTTCACAGGTACTGTGCCACTACTCTCACTGGAATAAAGAATGGTTATTGCCCTCTCGCGAAGGTATTCCCATCCACCACATCACTGGCTTGCAACCGCCTCCGTGTTCCCAGCTTTCCACGTTCCGATATTCCTATCATTGGATATCTTTAGGTTCTTCCTCTAAGCCTGTATCTGGTCATGCATAACCGCACCGCCTGTAACGATGCATGGACTTTCATAACAACCAATTTTACTCGCCCACAGATACCACCATGAAAGGTGTACTGCCTTTCGACAGCATCAACGTTTAGACTCGTACATTCAGAATTTCGTCAGTATTTTCATACATTCTCACCATGGATATCCGACCCCCGGCATATAGGCAACACCATCCACCTCTGGACAGCTTTCGTGTCTGGTCTGAAAACCAGTCTTACGGTTGCTCTCTGCCGACTTCACCGAGCTCTATAAACTTTTGGAGAGAGCCGTTGCATGCTCCCCGCCATTCGGAGTATTAGGGTGGCGCTTCGGGACGTTACCCCCTCATTTCACCCATCGGAATATCAGTTCTCCAAAGTTTCGGGCTACAATTGCCCTTCGACTTTGTGCGTAAGCTTTTCACTTACGAACGTGTCGCACGGTTGTCGTTTCCGTACCCTTCCATGAGGTTCACAACGCCCCAAACACCAAGGCCCGCGCCGATGGCAACAACGAGAGTCTGCAGAACGGTAATAGCCTGATTGAAGAATTCCATAGTCATTTTTCGCCAGATTGCAGCAATGATAAAAAACACGATTCCAAAAGAAAAACAGGCTGGCGCATCTTCGGTGCTGCCTGCTTCTGCAATTCTGGCTTCTCCTTTCATTTTCATAAAAATCAGCCTTTTGAAATCGCAAAAAATGTAGAGATCAGTCGGACGAGGTTGATGTCATGGGGTCTGCCCGGACAGGCGGGCGGATGAATTTACTTCGGATAATGACCTCCTTCCTATGCTGTGCTTTCTTCGGACACATCCACCTCGTAGCAATCAAATTCTTCATCCATCCGCAGCCTGAGTTCGTGCTTCAGGTAGCGTTCTACATCGAAAGCGTTCTTCTTATCAAAGTCCGACAGTTCTTTGTACCGCTTATGCTTCGTAATGTCGAATTTGTCGCTCAGAAATGGCCTGACTCCGCGCAGCTGCAGGATGCACTTGCTGCCATCCATGACAGAAAGTTCGTCCCGGCTCATAAGCTCCTTTCCGGTCTTTTGGTAGGTTGTACCAAAGGATGGGCTTTGACCGCGTGTGTCGGAAGTGTTATATAGGTCGATGGTTTCTTTCCCCAAGGTTTCAGAAATCTCTTTGAGTGTCGAGCTTTCCTTACCGCCGAGGAAAAGCATGGTGTCACAGTTACCGATAATGGTTTCTGCGGCATCTTTGTAGATGGTTTTCAACTGGCTCTGCGACTGCAGGATGATGGATGCCGAGATCTCACGGCTACGGATGGTGGCGATCAGCTTATCAAACTTCGGGATCAGACCGATGTTCGCAAACTCATCGAGCAGCAGCCGTACATGATACTTTAGCTGCCCTCCACATTGATCGTCTGCACGGTCACAAAGCAGATTAAAAAGCTGGGTGTACATGATGGACACCACGAAATTGAACGTATCGTCCGTATCGGAAATGATAACAAACAAGGCAGTACGCCGATCTCCCAGCAAATCCAATTCCATTTCATCGTAGGCCATGAGGTCACGCAGCTCCGCAATATCAAATGGGGCTAATCTGGCACCGCAGGAGATAAGGATGGACTTTGCCGTTTTGCCTGCCGCCAATTTATACTTTTTATACTGACGAACAGCAAAGTGTTCCGGCTTGTCCTTTTCCAGTTCTTCAAAAAGCTCGTCCACGGCATTTTTGAAGTTTTCGTCATCCTCGCGGGCTTCGCTGGCATTGATGAACTCCAGTAAGGTGGAGAAGTTCTGTTCTTCCTCCGGGGCTTCATACCAGATGTAACCGATCAGTGCGCAGTAGAGCAGCCGTTCCGCTTTGACCCAGAAATCTTCGCCGGATTTTTCGCCATCCCCCTTTGTGTTGGCGATGATGGTGTTAACCAGCTTCAGAATATCCTTTTCGCTGCGGATGTAATGGAACGGATTGTACCGCATGGATTTTTTGAAGTTGATGGTGTTCAGGACTTTGATTTTATACCCGGCATCCGAGAGCATCTTTCCGCACTCGATAATAATTGTACCCTTGGGGTCAGTTATGACATAACTGACCTTTTGGGGCATCTGCATCAAGTTGGGCTTGACGTAAAATCGGGTCTTACCACTGCCGCTGCCGCCAATCACAATGACGTTTTTATTGCGGGCGTACTTCGGATGCTTTGGTCTACCACTCATCATCAGCCGTTCGGTCTGTGTGAGTATGACATTGTTCTCGAATACCGGGTCAATAAAAGGTTCGATGTCCTTCTGGTTGCCCCACCGGGCAGAGCCGTATTCCTCGCCTTGCCGATACTTCTTAGCGTTTTTCCCTTTGAAGTAGATTACTGCTTTCAGCGCAGCTGCGCCGACCAGCCCCACCATCAGGTCGAACGGATGAAAACTAGGCAAGACACTTTTGTAGGCCAGACCAAAGTTCATGAAAAGAACCATGAGCCTGTCCACCACGGTATCGCCATTGCAATGACGGTAAAGCCATGCGGCCTTTTCCACCATGTAAAAGGCGATGATGTACGGAAAATTCAACAGGATCAGCTTTTTCATATCTGCCGACTGCGCCATCCTGCTGAACTCTGCAGCCAGTTTTTTGCCCCATGCCGTGCCGCCCGTCTGGTTGGACGGTGCTTTGCGCGACAGACGGGCAGGTTTTTTCAGATTCTTCATCGTGTCGGTTCCTGCTCCCTCTTCTTTTCTTTCTTAAGCTGACGGTGATTGGAAAGTTCCTCTTTCACCTTTTCCAGCTTCTGACGCACCGATTCGCGTTTCTGCTTTTTCAGCGTTTCACTGGTGTATTCCTTAAAGGCGGCGGTCA
>ENA-OOSB01000841-OOSB01000841.1-human-gut-metagenome-genome-assembly--contig:-NODE-841-length-11689-cov-2.138645_pt1 | contig 11689 bp, 8 predicted proteins | sample MGYA00241173_ERZ501204 | MGnify/ENA primary metagenome ERZ501204 (study PRJEB25962, sample SAMEA1965384) | human gut metagenome | biome: human gut; feature: human-associated habitat; material: faeces...
AAGAATTACATAATCAGCAATCATGTTTTCATTAACAATACCAACTTTTAACTCTTTTTCCGGAACTGCAACGATTGCATTTGGTGTAACCTCTGCACCTGTTCCTGCTGTTGTTGGAACAAGAATAATAAATTCTCCAAGAGAAAAATTAATTGCTATATTAACAAATTCTTTTGTTCCATGTAATGGAAGATTTCCTATACTTATTTCTATTATTACCATGTTCTTGGTTGGGGTAGAGGGTGGATTTTGGAATTCATTGCTTGGTGTTTTAATTCTTATGATGGTAATAGGCTTTGGAATATTTATGACATTTGTTACCTCAAGTGTTCTTTCAAAAACACTGTTAAAAGGAGTTCCTTCGTCATTTACACTTGAGTTACCTCCATATAGAAGACCTCAATATGGAAAGGTTATAGTAAGATCTATTTTTGATAGAACTTTGTTTGTTCTCGGAAGAGCAATCACGGTCGCAATACCAGCAGGACTTGTTATATGGTGCCTTGCAAATATTAATATTAATGGAGGTAGTTTACTTTCAATTTTGTCAAATGTATTAGATCCACTTGGAAAATTGCTTGGAATGGATGGTGTAATATTACTTGCATTTATTCTTGCATTCCCTGCTAATGAAATAGTAATTCCAATTATTATAATGAGTTATATGTCAACTGGTAATTTAGTTGATATAAGTAATTTAAGTACTTTAAGAGAAGTTTTAGTAAGTAATGGTTGGACTTGGGTTACTGCGGTATCTGTTATGTTATTTTCGTTAATGCACTGGCCTTGTTCTACAACTTGTTTAACGGTCAAAAAAGAAACTTCTTCTATTAAATGGACTATACTTTCTATAGTTATTCCTACATTTTGTGGAGTAGTTATTTGCCTTATATTTAATGCTTTAGTACATATCTTTGTATAAGTATAATAAAAATATCAAAAAAAACTTGATATTTTTTCTTTTACTTGTTAAAATAGAGAAGTAATTTAGAAATGGCGGAATTGGTGAAGTGGTTAACACGCCAGATTGTGGCTCTGGTATGCATGGGTTCGATCCCCATATTTCGCCCCATATATGAATTGACCTTGATTTTTCAAGGTTTTATTTTTTTATGTACCATCTTGGTACTTTTTTATTTTGTATCCAATTTAGTTGCATAATAAAAAGGATATGGATAACTCAAATGTAGTATATATAGAATGAACTTTAACAATGAATGAAATTAATTACTCCTAATAACAATATAAAAGCTTTTAGGGGTTTATTTGTAAAAAAAACAGAAGATTTTTATTCTTCTGTTTTAATATACTTATAGTAATTGGTTTCTAATATTAATCGTGATGCATTAAATTTATTTTTTACAATTTCATTTATTTCATCTATATATTTTTGTTTTTCTTCTAAATTAATATATTCTGTGAATTTACCTTTAATAGCGTCATATTTACCATATTTAGTAATCCAACTTCTATCATTAAATATTACTAATCCTTCACTATTTGATAATATATCTGTTCCCATTAATAATCTTGAGTCATATTCAACTCCTAATAAATTTAAAACGGTTGGTAATATATCAAGACTTGATGCATATTTATCTATTTTTATAGGTGTTTTGATTTGTGAATTCCATATTATAAGATTGTTTTTATGTATATCAAATTTTTCATCGTTTATATAGGTTGCACGTTCTTTCATTTCATTAATTGTAAGACCATATGGATAGTGATCGGCACTTATTACTATTACTGTATCATCTAGTTTACCTTTTTCTTTTAAGTTATTTATCAATGATTCTAGTGCTTTATCTAATTCTATATTAGTTGCTAGATATGCTTGTATTGCTTCTGAATATCTTAAGTTTTTAACTTTGTCTCTATTTTTAGTTGCCATCATATTTCCATTATATGTATAGTTTAGATGTCCACTTATACTCATATAGTATGCTAGAAACTTTTCATTTTCTATGTAATCATCAATAGTTGCATTAATCATTTCTAAATCACTTTGAGGCCATATTTTACAATTTATTTTCTTTTCTAAACCATTTCCACATCCTACATATTTATAACCCATATTTGGGTGAGAAAGGTTTCTTTTATAATAGTTATATCTTCCATTGTGATAAGCATTTGCACTATAGCCATAATCTTTTAAGATGTTTCCATATACAAATGGTAATGATATTTTACTTGATTCTTGGAAACTCCATACACCTTCTTTTGGAAGTAATGAAGTAAGGGAAACATATTCTCCATCTGAAGTGCTTACATAAAATATTGGAGTATAAAAATTAGAAAAGCTAAATCCTTCAGTATACATTTTATATAGAGTAGGGGTTAATTCTTTATCTATTGCGATAGGTGAGAATGCCTCAGCAGTTATTACTATTAGGTTTTTATCTTTAAACATTCCACTATATTTATTTTTTTCTGTTGGAGTCACGCTTTTAAAATATTTATGTAAGCTACGTATTTTATCATTATCTTCTTCTTCAATTAATTTATCAAAGTCTATGTTTAAAATGTTGTATTCTTTTTTATTTTCTGATTTATTAACTTCTTCAATTTCTTTATCTTCTAACATTATTTTGTCAGTAAAACCAAATATAGCTCTTTTTAAGTCTAATCTCATTGTTGTTAGTAATCCTAGTTTTTGAGTAGAAATTGTTGGTGCGTGAGTATTATAATACAAGTCTTTTGCATTGTAGTTTTTATCTTTATCTGTATTTAATACTAGTATTGATAAGAGTAGGCTAATAGGAATTATTCCAATTAGAATTAAAAGTTCTTTCTTTGTGTATTTTTTAAAACTTATATTAAGTCCTAGTACAATAAAAAAGAATAGTGGAAATAGTAAAAATATAATGTATTCAGTGTTATGCAACATTATTTTTCCGATTGCACTCATGAATCCAAATACTTGGGCACCATTTATTAATGAGTATATAGAAAATATTGATTGATAGAATCTATAATGAATTAATTGTGCGATAAATATTAATGTGATTACTGAATTTATAACTATATTTGATATTTTGTTTACTGATTCATTTAGAAATCCAGTTATTAATGATATTATTGTTCCTGTTAGGATACTAAATAATAATATGTAGAAAAAATAGTATGTTATTTTATTAAATAGCGCTATGTTAAAGACTATTTCTATTAGAAAAATATATAATATATTTAATAAATATCTTTTGTAGTTCATTTTATCACCTTCATAGTTTATTATATAATATTAGAAGTTAAAATATCAATAAATGGGTTATTAAAAATTATAGTTTTATGTTATAATTTTGTAGAGGTAAGTTATGAAGAAGAATTATAAATTATTTTTGACAATTGCATCTTTAGTTATATATCAATCGCTTTTATATTTTATTAGTAAGTTAACACCAATTAAGACAACTATTTTAACAAGTACTATTGATTCTTTGATTCCTTTTATACCATATTTTATATACTTTTATATATTTTGGTATGTAATGCTTTTTATTGTACCATATTTACTATATAAAAGTGATGAAGAGTTTTTTAAACGGTATTTTGTTTCAACCTTTATTTCTATAACTATCGCTGGACTCATTTATATTTTTTTCCCAACTTCAATAGTTAGAGCAAGTATTAATGGTAGTGGAATTACTAATTTTATTGTTAAGTTTATTTATTTAATTGATACACCTGTTATGAATTGTTTTCCTAGTATGCATTGTATTATTTCATTTTTATTTATATTTTCAGTTATAGGATGTAGGAATTTAAGCAATAAATATAAGTGGGTAATATCTATTTTATCTTGTTTAATAGTTATATCAACGCTTTTAGTTAAACAACATGTTGTAGTTGATGTTATATCTGGTTTTATTATTTCTAGTTTTGTATATTTTATTGTATGTAAAACTAAGATATGGACTTTTTTAAAACTAAAAGATTTATAAAAAAAAGCACTGTTCATTTGATCAGTGCTTTTAGTGTTTTATTTAGATAATGCCTCGCAGATTAAATCGCTTATTTCACTTGGATTATCAAGTGTTAAGCCTTCAATTAGTTTTGCTTGTGCATATAATATCTTTGTATATTTTTCTATTTCCTCAGGATTTGTTTTATACAATTCTTTTATTTTTTTAGCAATAGGGTGACTAGCATTTATTGATAATACAGTTGATGCTTTTACTTTTTCATTAGTAGGCATTGAGTTTAATACTTTTTCCATACCAGTTGAAATAGCACCTTCAGAAGTTAAACATACTGGATGTTTTTTTAATGAATTTGTAAATTTTACGCTTGTTACTTTGTCTTTTAAGACATCTTTCATTTTATCTAGTAAATCTTTACTTTCAGTATTTAATTTTTCTACTTCTTTTTTCTCTTCTTCATTTTCTAGATTAACCTCGGATGAAGCAACATTTACAAATTTTTTATTATCATAATTTTGTAGTACTTGTACAACAAATTCATCTGCATAATCAGTAAGATATAGTATTTCATATCCTTTTTCTTTTACTTCTTCTACTTGTGGCATTAAGTCTATTTTATCTGTACTTTCACCAACTGCATAATATATAACATCTTGTTTGTCTTTTAGGTTCTTAATATATTCTTTAAATGTAACTAGATGTTTTTCTTTTGAAGAGTAGAATAGTAATAAATCTTGTAATTCGTCTTTTGCCATACCAAATGTATTATAGATTCCCATTTTTATGTTAACGCCAAACTCTTTAAAGAATTTTTCATATTTTTCTCTATCATTTTTAAGCATTTCACTTAAATCTTTTGCGATTTTCTTTTCTATACTTTTAGCTATTGTTTTAAGTTGTTTGTCTTGTTGTAAGATTTCTCTTGAAATATTAAGTGATAAATCTTCACTATCAACTAAACCTTTTACAAATCCAAAATATTCTGGTAGTAAATCTTCACATTTATCCATTATTAGGACACCATTTGAATATAATTCTAAACCTCTTTTATATTCTTTTGAGTATAAATCAAATGGGGCATGTGATGGTATAAATAATAAGGAAGTAAAGTTTGTTGTTCCTTCTGCTTTGTATCTTATTACTTCAAGTGGTTGGGAATAATCATAGTAAGTTGATGAATAAAAATTGTTATATTCTTCCTCTTTAACCTCTTTTTTATCTCTTTTCCAAATTGGTGTCATATTGTTTAATGTTTCTATTTCTTTATGCTCTTCATATTCATTTTTTTCTTTATCTTTTAAATGTTTATGAGTCATTTCCATTTTAATTGGATATTTTATATAGTTTGAATATTTTTTAATAAGTTCTTGTATTTTGTCTTGTTCAAGGTATTTACTATATTCAAAATCATCATTATCTTCTTTTAATGTTATTACTATATCTGTACCATTTGTCTTTTTAGTATCTTCTTCTATTGTATATCCATCTTCACCAGTTGATGTCCATACATAACTTGTATCACTATCATAAGTCTTACTATGAACTTCTACTTTGTTGGCAACCATAAATACTGAATAAAATCCAACTCCAAATTGTCCAATTATATTTAAATCCTTGTCTTTATTTTCGCTTTTGAATAGATTAGAACCACTCTCAGCAATAGTACCTAGGTTATTATCTAGTTCCTCTTTTGTCATACCACAACCATTATCACTTATGGTTATAGTTCTTTTTTCTTTATCTAGGCTAAGATTTATTGCTAGTTCATCTTTTTTTACCTTTATCTTTTTATCTGTTAGAGATCTAAATGCTATTTTATCAATTGCATCACTTGCGTTTGATATCAACTCTCTTAAAAAGATATCTTTATTTGTATATATTGAATTAATCATTAAGTCTAATAACTTTTTTGATTCTGCTTTAAATTGTTTTTTCTTCATTATAATTCCTCCTTGTATACATATTTAATTATAATACTATTTTTAGCAAAGTCAATATATGAGTGCCAAAAAATATAAAAAAAAAATATATGTTAAAACATATATAATTTCTATTTTGAATTTTCTGTTTCCAGCTTAAAACTGTATTCAACTTTATTTTCTGGATTTAATTTATTGTATATTTCTTTATCAACCCATTGCATAAAAAAGCATATTTCCTTATTTGTAGCATCTTTATCTTTACACATTCTTACATTTATATATCCATCACTAAATATTCCGCCTTTTTCATTTTTTGTTTTTGCTTTATCTATTGCATCTAATGTCTCTGCATCTGAGTATCTCCAATCTAGTTTAAAACCATTTTTTTCTAGAGTGCTAATATAGCTTCTAAATTCTTCATAGGTAATTTGTCCTTCTGAATAAAATATTCCGTTTACATCATTATCAGTACTTTTTGTAAAGGTTATATCAGGCTTTAATGATTCATCTAAAGTCCATTTTGCTTTTAGCTTATTTTCTTTTATAGGAGTATTACATGCGGTTAGGATAAATATGGTAACTATTAGTATCAAAAAGTTTTTTTTCATTTTAAACACCTCGTATTAAAAATATTTTAACATAGTAATTTCTAAAAATAAATATATTTAAGTTAAATTATGTGTTAGAATTATATTGGAGGTAAAGTATGGAAAAGATGATAGAAAAATTTTTAGAGGGTTTAGCTGATTTTTCTGTAAAATTAGTTGTATCTATATTAATTGTAATTATAGGTTTTAAGGTTATTCAATATATTGTTGGGTTTATTAAAAAAGGTAGAGGATTTAACAAATTAGAGAAGAGTTCTCAGACATTTATTGCAAGTATTATAACTGTTGTTTTAAAGGCATTAGTAGTAATAAGTGCAGTTACTAATATTGGTGTTCCAATGACATCTATAATTGCGGTTATTGGTTCTGCTGGATTAGCTCTTGGTCTTGCGTTACAAGGTGGACTTAGTAATATTGCAGGTGGCGTAATGATAATGTTATTTAAGCCATTTAAAGTAGGAGATTTTATAGAGACTAATTCTGAGAATGGTACAGTTAAGGAAATAAATATATTTCACACAGTTTTAAATACAGTTGATGATAGAATTGTTGTTATTCCTAATGGAGGGTTATCAAACTCAGTAGTAGTTAATTATTCATCTATGAAAACTAGAAAATTAGATTTAAAATTTTCGGTTGGATATAATTCTGATATAGATAAAGTTAAAAGTGTATTAAGAAATGTTGCGTTAAATAATCAATATTTAATTAAAAATAGAGAAAAAGATATTTATATTGTTTTAAGTGAACATGCTGATAATGCTTTAATATTTACATTTAGAATGCCAGTTAATACTACAAATTATTGGGATGCTAGATTTGAGGTATTAGAACAGGTTAAGAAAGCTTTTGATGAAGAAGGTATTTCAATACCTTATCCACAGTTGGATGTTCATTTAGATAAATAAGTGTAAAGAGTAGTCAATACTCTTTTTTTCTTTGTAAAATTGATATATAATTTATATATAGGATAAGGAGAAATTTATGAATAGAGTACTTAATGATGAAATGTTACATAAGATGGATGAATATTTTAGAGCGGCAAATTATTTGTCAGCGGGGCAATTGTATTTGCTTGATAATCCATTGTTGAAGCGAAAACTTACTTTTGATGATATTAAACATACTATAGTTGGACATTGGGGCACTGTTCCTGGTCAAAATTTTATTTATCTTCATTTAAATAGAATTATTAAAGAGTATGATTTAAATATGATTTATATTTCAGGACCTGGTCATGGTGGAAATGCAATGATTTCTAATAATTATTTGGATGGTACTTATAGTGAAGTTTATCCAAATATTACTGAAGATGAAGAAGGAATGAAAAAATTATTTAAGCAATTTAGCTTTCCTGGTGGAGTATCTTCTCATGTTGCGCCTGAAGTACCCGGGTCTATTAATGAGGGTGGTGAATTAGGTTATAGTCTATCTCATGCTTTTGGGGCAGTGTTGGATAATCCTAGTTTAATTGCGGCTTGTGTTGTTGGGGATGGCGAAGCTGAAACAGGTCCTCTTGCTACTTCATGGAGAGTAAATAAGTTTTTAAATCCAGCTACTGATGGAGTGGTTTTACCTATTCTACATTTAAATGGTTATAAAATCGCTAATCCAACTGTACTTGCGAGAGTTGATAAAAAGGAATTAAATGATTATTTTAAAGGATTGGGATGGCATCCATATTATGTTGAGGGTGATGATCCAATTCAAATGCATGAAATTATGGCTGAAGTTTTGGAACTTGTTATTAAAGAGATTAAAGATATAAAATCTTCCTATAAGGATATGAATTATGAAAATATTAAATGGCCTATGATAGTATTTAGATCCCCTAAAGGATGGACTGGTCCTAAGGAGTTTGATCGTAAGAAGATTGAAGGAACATTTAGGGCACATCAGGTTCCAATTCCTATAGATAGGGATAATATTGAAACTTTAAATTTGTTGGAAGCTTGGTTAAAAAGTTATCACCCAGAGGAATTATTTGATGAATCTGGAAAATTAAGAAGTGATCTTAAGAGTCTTGCTCCTGTGGGAAATAGAAGAATGGGAGCTAATCCTAATGCTAATGGTGGATTGCTTTTAAAAGATTTAAGGTTACCTGATTTTAGAAATTATGCTGTTACAGTTAAATCACCAGGTACAGTTATAAAACAAGATATGATGGAACTTGGAAAATATGTAAGAGACGTATTTAAATTAAATAAAGAAAGCAAAAATTTTAGAGTTTTTGGTCCAGATGAGGCTTTATCAAATAGACTTAATTTTATGTTTGATGAAGAAAAAAGAAGTTGGGATGCTATTACATATGTTGATGATGAATATTTGTCGCATGAGGGTAGAATAATGGATTCTTATTTATCTGAACATTTTTGTGAGGGAGCACTTGAAGGATATTTATTAACTGGAAGACATGGATTTATGCATTGCTATGAAGCATTTATTAGAATTGTTGATTCAATGACTAGTCAACATGCTAAGTGGCTTAAGGTTACTAAAGATCTTGATTGGAGAAGTGACATTTCATCACTTAATTATATTTTGACATCTCATGTATGGCAACAAGATCATAATGGGTTTACACATCAAGATCCAGGCTTTTTAAATCATTTAGTTACTAAAAAAGCTGATATAGTTAGAATGTATTTGCCACCTGATACAAATTGTTTATTATCTTGTTTTGACCATTGTATCAAAACTAAGAATTATATAAATGTTATAGTGGCTTCTAAACACCCTAGACCACAGTGGTTAACTATGGAAGAGGCCATTAAACATTGTGAAAAAGGTGTTGGTATATGGAATTTTGCTAGTAATGATCAAAATGGTGAACCTGATATTGTTTTAGCTTGTTGTGGAGATACACCTACGCTTGAGGTGTTAGCTGCTACTTCTATTTTAAGAAATGCTTTTAAAGATTTAAAAATTAGGGTAGTAAATGTAGTTGATTTAATGAGATTACAACCTGATTTTCAACATCCTCATGGTTTGAGTAATCAAGATTACAACGCAATTTTTACTAAAGATAAACCAATTATATTTGCTTTCCATGGATACCCTTCATTAATTCATCAATTAATTTATAAAAGAGAAAACAAAGATATTCATGTTCATGGATATAAAGAAGAAGGTACAATTACAACACCTTTTGATATGAGAGTTCAAAATGAAATAGATAGATATCATATTGTTATTGATGCTCTTAAATATTTACCACAACTTGGTAATAGTTCTTCAAGGCTTATTGAATGGTGCAAAGATAAATTAATTGAACATAGTGAATATATAAGAGAATATGGACAAGATCTAGAAGAAGTTAGAAATTGGACATGGGAAGACTCAATGAAAGAAATAGACAAATAGTCTATTTTTTTTTAGGAAAAAATTATTTTATAGATAATAATTCCTATATGGATATTATTGTTAATGGTTGTAAATTAGATAATGAACAAGAAAAAATAGTTTTAGATGATGCTAAAAATCTTTTGGTTGTTGCGGGTGCGGGTAGTGGAAAAAGTCTAACCATTGTTGGTAAGGTTAAATATTTGGTTAATTCTATTGGTATAGATCCAAGTAGGATTTTATGTATTTCTTTTACTAATGCATCGGTTTTAAGTCTTAAGGAAAAAATAGGCATGAATGTTGATGTTATGACATTTCATAAGTTAGCCCTTTCTATTTTTGAACTTAATAATATTAGATTTAATATATGTCCTTCTTCTTACTTAGAATATATTACTCATGAGTTTTTCTTTGGAATTATATTTGAAAGCGAAGTTTTAATGAAGAAGATGCTTTCATATTTTAAGATACGATTTTATTTTAATACAGAGATAAGGTATAGTAAGTTTCTAAAAGATAATTATGATAAAATTATTTCATTTGAAAGACTTGTTGTTAAATTTATAAGGTTATTTAAAACCAATAATTATAGTTTGAATTCATTTATTGAATTTAGAAAGTGTTCTCATTTTAGAAAAGAAAATTTCTTTTTGTCGATAGCATTAAATGTATATTTGGTTTATATGAATGAACTTAATAGTAATTGCTCTATTGATTTTGATGATATGATAACCGCATCTTCTAAGATAGTATCTAATGGTGGTGCAGTAAGAGATTATGATTTTATTATAATTGATGAATATCAAGATACTTCTTATATAAGGTATTTACTTATGAAAAATATTTTAAATAGGACTGGTGCTAGATTTATGGCAGTTGGAGATGATTTTCAATCAATATATAGATTTAGTGGTTGTACTTTGGATTTGTTTGTTAATTTTAATAAATATTTTAGTGATGCTAATATGCTTAAAATACAGAGTACTTACCGTAATAGTAGGGAATTAATTAGTGTTGCTGGGAGATTTATTATGAAGAATAAAATGCAAATAAGAAAGGAAATGAATTCATCTATATCTAATCCTAAACCAATTAAATTATGTTATATTCCTATAAAAAATCTTCTTGATACTTTAGATGGCGATATAATGATTTTAGGTAGAACTAATAATGATATTTATGATTATATTGACGAAGATTTAACTAAAGTAGGTGATAATATTTTTTATAATAAAAGGCCTGAACTTACAATTACATATTTAACTATACATCGCTCTAAAGGGTTAGAATCAAATAATGTGATATTACTTAATGTTGTTGATTCTTTAATGGGAATTCCTAACACCATTGCAGATGATCGGGTTTTAAGATATGTATCACGTAGTGGAGAATATTTATATGATGAGGAAAGAAGACTTTTTTATGTAGCTATTACTAGAACGCGTAATAATGTTTATTTAATGACAAAAAAATTTCATGAATCTATGTTTATCCATGAAATTGTTAAGTCTGATTTTAATTATATTGAAGTAGTTAAATAGATTAATATCCTTTTTCTTTATAAAAGTCATATAGTTCTTTAAATCTACTGTCATCAATAATCGCAGCAATGAGAAGAACTGCATCCGCTCCTATAACCTTTGCTTCATACACCTGATACGGATCAATTATGAAATCCTTTCTGATAATCGGAAGGTCTGTCATCTGTCTTATCTGCTTAAGATATTCTGTACTTCCCTTAAAATGGTCTTCCTCTGTAAGGCATGAAATAGCATCTGCGCTTTCGCCATACTGTTTTATCCTTTCTTCCAGAGTAATCTTATTGTTCATATTACCATGACTTGGTGATGCTTTCTTGAATTCACTTATAATTGAAAGGCCGTCCTTTGCAAGT
>ENA-OOSB01000842-OOSB01000842.1-human-gut-metagenome-genome-assembly--contig:-NODE-842-length-11674-cov-1.351665_pt1 | contig 11674 bp, 10 predicted proteins | sample MGYA00241173_ERZ501204 | MGnify/ENA primary metagenome ERZ501204 (study PRJEB25962, sample SAMEA1965384) | human gut metagenome | biome: human gut; feature: human-associated habitat; material: faeces...
TATTTAAATAGCCATTTTTTCCACCAGATAATTCATAATCACTCAAGTTTAGAATTCCCACTAAATCTTGATTCGTAGTTTTTTGACAAGTAATATCTTCTACATTAGCAATTACATCTGTACATATTGTTGTCTTCTTTAAATATGAGTCAGGATGACTTAATATTTGTTCAAATAGACCTGTATATGGTTGATTTTCTATTTTATTTAAATAACTGTGAACAGAAGAAGTTTGATATTGGCTTGTTGTACCATAAGTAATAGAAGTAATTGGTTGATTTAATATAAGTACCATACTACCATCTTTATTTACTTTAATAATACGCCACATATTACCGGAATAATAAAGATAATTATTGACATTTACGCCTTTAAAATAGAATGTCTTACTATCTTCATCTAAGCAAAGGCCATCCCCTTCATTCACTAACTGATTACCTGATGTAATCTTTTCTGATAGATATTTTAATTCCTTTGGAGGTTGATGTTCTAATTTATAATAATACACTAAACGATAACCATAGTAAGCGATTAATCCAACAATTAATAAAATATTAAAAATAATCACACTATTATAAAATATTTTCTTCTTGTTTTCCTTTTTATTCTTCATACTTCACATCCTAATACTGTATAATCTTAATCATTATACCATACATTACCCTTATTTTTCGACAAACTTACATAAAAATAAAAAATAGAGATTACGCAATCCCTATCTTTTTAGATTCTAGTCTTAATTTATCAGCAACTGTTACAATAAATTCACTATTGGTTGGCTTTGCTTTATCAATATCAACACTATTTCCAAATATTTCTTCCATAAGTGACCAGTTAGCACGATTCCAACTTACTTCTATCGCATGACGAATTGCTCTTTCAACACGAGATACAGTAGTATCAAATTTACTAGCTAGTTCTGGATATAGTTCTTTTGTAATACCACCAATTACTTCTGGATGTTCATAGATAATTCCAATTGCTTCACGAATATATTGATATCCTTTGATATGAGAAGGAATTCCTAATTCGTGTAATATTTTAGTAATAGATATTTGTAAATTATTGTGATAGAAATCAATGTTTTTACTTTCTAATGTTTTATCAGTACAGAAGTTCATAATTCTTTTTTCTAAGTCTTTTAGATCAAATGGTTTTAATAAAAAATAATTCACACCATATTCTGATACTTGACGAATTGTTTCACTCGCATTATAACTCGTTTCTACAATGACATTTTTATGGATATCGTGTTTCTTCATTTCTTCTAAAACATACATACCATCTTTATTTGGCATAATTAAATCAAGTAAAATAACATCATATGCATCTTGATTATTTTTAATCTTATCAAATCCTTCTTTTCCATCATAGGCAACATCTACTAAGTGAATGGTTTCGTGTTCTTTAAAATATTCTCTAATCATTTCTACTAAGTTTTTATTGTCATCAATCATTAAAATTTTTATTTCTTTCATTATAATCCCTCTTTCTACTCTTTTTCGTACTGCTTATTTTTCATGATTTTATTATACACCTGACTGCATTTTATATGCTAGAGCGAGAATATTCTAGTTTTGTCACACTATGTCGAAAAAACAAGAAAAAAGTCGCTAGGATACAACGACTTCATACATCTTTAAAATCTTACTACTATTTGTAGAGGCTCCCCCTACTAAGAATCCATCAATATTAGAAATTTGATTTAGTGATTCAATATTTTTTTCATTTACACTGCCTCCATATAGTACTTGTACTGATATATGGAAAGCTTGATTGATCATACTTTTAATGTACTGTGTGATACGTTCAATTTCTTCATTGCTAGGAACAAGTCCTGTTCCAATTGCCCATAAAGGCTCATAAGCAATGATGATATGTTCTAAAGCTTCTTGTTTTACATTTTTTAAGACATCAAATATTTGTCTTTTTAATACTTGGTTAGTTTTATGCATATCGTATTGTTCTTTCGTTTCACCAATACAAAAGATAGGTGTTATATGATGTTTTATACAAGCGTCTATCTTTTTTTGAAACATTTCATTACTTTCGTGAAAGATCATACGACGTTCTGAATGTCCAATTAATGCGTAGGATACTTGATAATCTTTAGCTTGTAAGGGGGATATTTCTCCTGTATAAGCACCTGTATCTTCATAAAATATATTTTGTATTCCTAATTGTAAATGACTCTCTTGAAAGAGTGGTAAATAAATCGCAGTTGGACAAATTACTAAATGGTCCATTGTTTTATTGTGAAAGGATTGTATAAATGTTTCTACTTCTGATTTTGTCATATACATTTTTTGATTTGCAAATATTTTTTTATTTCCCATAAAATCCCTTCTTTGCAACGTCTTTCATTTTTCCTAAGAAAGTACGATCTTTTGGTATTGGATTTCCTTTTAAAGCGGTACGATATACATCTAATACTTGTTCTGCAAAATACTTAGATGAATGTTGATCTGCAGTAATACGTGCTTGTCTACACATTTTCTCATATGTGTCCGGATGATCTAAGATATCTCTTACCGCATCTTTATAACCTTTCTTCGTTTGAAACAAATGTCCATTTAAGCCATCGATAACAACATCGCGAAATGCTTCATCATCATAAGCAACAACTGGTAAGCTAGCAGCCATTGCTTCAATGACTGTAAGCCCTTGTGTTTCTGTTTTAGAAGCTGTAGCAAACAATGTTGCAACTTGGTAATATTTTGGAACTTCTTCCCATGGTACACGACCAGCAAAGATAACGTCTTTTGTAACACCATATTTACGTGCTAAATCTTTAAAATAATCCAAATCTGGTCCTGTTCCTACGATTAATAATTTTGTATTAGGATTAGTTCTTGTAATACTAACATGTGCTTCAATGAGTGTATTAATATTCTTTTCTTCCCCTAATCTTCCAACAAATAAAATAACATCTTCATTGGAACGAATTCCTAATTTTTTTCTTAATTCGTTAATTTCTTTATCTTTAAACTTTTCAGCATAAAAGCGCTCTACTTCAATTCCTGTTGGAACAATATGAACATTACGATCATATTTATATTTTTGTTTAAATAAATCATACGTTTTTTTCGTTGGAACAATCAATTCTGTTGCTGTTTTATCACAATAGAATTTTGTTAGATATTCTACGATTTTTTTACTAGAGCGTTGAAAATATCCCTTAGTAATGTAATGGACATAGTCTTCATACATTGTATGATAAGTATGGACTAAAGGAATATCTAATTGTTTTGCCATAATGCGAGCAAAAGTCCCAATTCCAAACTCTGTATGAGAATGAATAATATCTAAGTTCCATTTTTTTATGGTTTCAATTGCTCTTAATGGATATATTCCTGTTAAACGATAGTCATAAATACCAATCGGTACTCCTGGAATACGAATAATTTTATGATCATTATCGAATTGATATTTCATATTTTCAGGATTGACAGTCACGACAAATACTTCGTGACCTAGTTTTTCTAGTGCATGTTGTAACATGACAATACTTGTTGATACTCCATTAATATATGGTGGATAAGTATCTGTAAAAATTCCGATTCTCATATTACTTCTTCCTTCCTTTTAAGTTCAATGTAATACCGCCAATAATCATACCAAGATAATACGTTAAAAACCTCCATATAATCATACTAGCATTTAAAATACTTCCTTTCATAAAGTTACCATAAAATGCCATATAACTATATTCTAATCCTCCTGTACCTCCAGGAATTGGTACAAATGCTCCAATTAGCATAACGTATGCACTTGCGACAACTGATTCTACACCAGTAAAGGCATTTGTCACTCCCATACCATAAGCAATGGTAAGAGGTACTAAATAAAGACAAATCAATGATAAGAAATTCAAGAAAATATTATAAATAAAACTCTTTTTATCTTTCATGAGTAATTTAGCTCCATCGTGGAAGTTTTCGATGGAATCACTCATTTTATCCATAACAGTTTCTTTATTTTTAATAATATGTAAACGATATAGTAAAGATACAGTTTTACGAATGATAAAACGGTTAAACTTCTTGGCAAAGGCAATGATAAATAATCCGACTGTTACTAAAGTATTAATAATAAATCCGATCGTTGTTAAATCACGTAGAAGTCCTGATTCTTTAAATATATGAAAGAAAAAATTATAACTAATAGCAAGAACTCCTAATAATACTAAAGCAATTTGATAGACGATAAAATTCTGCATAATAATATTTGTTCCATCACCAAGACGTATCCCATCTTTTTTTAATATGTAGACTTGGAATGGTTGTCCACCAGTCGCAAATGGTGTTACTCCATTTAAAAACTGTGTTGTAAGTGTCAATTTAAAGGCTTTCTTAAAGCTATATTTATTAGTGAATTTACGTATTAAAATATGAAGTGAAACACTTCTTAAATAATAACAAGCAAGGACTAATAAAATACCAATTAATAACCACCAAACATTCATTGTAAAAATTTCATGTAAAATCATTTGATAGTTATCTTTGAGTGAGAAATATAATACTAATCCTGTCACAGCAACTAACAAAATAATGTTAAGTACACTGCTGACTTTTTTCTTTTCCGTCTTCAAGTTCTGTGACACCTACTTTCTATTTATCTGAAATACATGCGATACCTGGCAATGTTTTACCTTCTAATAGTTCTAGAGAAGCTCCTCCTCCGGTTGAAATATGAGTAAATACTTCTCCATAACCTAGTTTTTTAACTGCACTTGCAGTATCTCCACCACCGACAATTGTTTTGCCTGATACATCTTTCATTGCTTCACAAAGAGCAATGGTTCCTTTTTGAAATGCAGGATTTTCAAATAAACCAACTGGGCCATTCCAAATTACGGTATGACTTTGTTTTAAAATCTCTGTAAAAAGAGCAATTGTCTGATTTCCAATATCTAATCCCATATCATTATTATTAGTTTCTGCAATTGTTCTCAATGTACCTTGACCATCTGTTGACTCAGCTACATAATGATCTTTTGGTAATACAATTTTATCTGGATACTGTGATAACATCATCTTACAAAATGAAATAGATTCTGTATCTAGTAATGACTTTCCAATTTCCAAACCTTGTGCTTTTAAAAATGTATAGGCCATTCCTCCACCAATCAAGATATGATCTGCTTTTGTAACTAAATTTTCAATGACTTTTATTTTATCACTTACTTTAGAGCCACCTAATATGACAGTAAATGGTCTTTCTGGGTTAGCAACCACTTGTTCGATATTTTCTATTTCTTTTTCTACTAAGAAACCAATACCACTTGGTAAATGAGTAGCAATTCCCACATTAGAGGCATGTTCACGATGACATGTACCAAAGGCATCATTGATATAAATATCACCTAGAGAAGCCCAATAACGTCCTAATTCAGGGTCATTCTTGCTTTCCTTTTTACCATCTAAATCTTCATATCTTGTATTTTGAATTAGAATAACATCTCCTACTTGCATATTTGTAATAGCTCGTTCTAACTGTTCTCCTCTTGTCTCAGGTATAAATGTTACATTCTTCCCTAACAATTCACTAAGACGAACTGCTACAGGTCTTAAATCATTCTTTGCTTTATCACTTTCTTCTTTTATTCTGCCTAAATGTGAAAGTAGTATTACTTTCGCATGATGTTCTATTGCATACTGAATTGTCTTTAAACTAGATTGAATGCGATAATCATCAGTAATCACACCATCTTTCATTGGTACATTAAAATCACAACGGATTAATACTTTCTTTTCAGATAAATCATAATCTCTAATTGTCTTTTTCATGTATTCACTCTCCTATAAGCTCAAAATTCATAGTATAATTTGCGTTTACACTTATTTTTATATAATCTTTTTTAGAAAATGGCTTACCTGTATTGGGGTTAATCATATCAGAATCAAGATATCCTTCTTGTTGTAATAAATGAATAGAAATAAATTCTTCTTGTCCAGCAAAATAATCAGATCGATGAGGTAAAATATATTGCTCTGTTGCTTGATAAATCTGTTTTAATGCCTGTTTTTTATTCTCTTTTTTTATCATTATAGTTACAAAACACGTTATTAAAAGAACTATTACTATAATTAAAATCATTAATATAATCAATACTCGATTCCTTTTCATTCTCTACAACCCTCGCATATTTCCATATTCATACATTACTATTTTACCATGTTTCTATCTTTTTACAAAGAAAATCGCTTCATATGACGAAATTGTAAGAAAAAAGGAAAGAAAACTTTCCTTAGTTTGAAGATTCTGTTTCATATAACTTTCGATATACATCGCTTGTTTTCAAAAGTTCTGAATGAGTGCCACATGCAACATCATTTCCTTGTTGAATAACATGAATTTCGTCAGCATCTACAATGGTAGATAGACGATGTGCAACAATAATCACAGTATGATCTTTTACTAGATGATCCATTGTTTGTTTGATATATTCTTGTGATTCATTATCCAATGCACTCGTTGCTTCATCAAACAATATGATTTTAGTATTTAAAAGTAGTGTTCTAGCAATCGCAATACGTTGTTTTTGACCTCCACTTAAATTGACACCACCTTCTCCAATAATAGTATCATACTGGTTTGGTAAGCTCATAATATAATCATCAATATATGCTTCTTTACAAGCTTTTCTTACCTCGTCCAAAGTAGTATCTGGTTTTACCAATTTAAAATTATCTATAAAACTCATATTAAATAAATATGGACTTTGACGAATAATAGAAATAGTTTCACGTAATGATTTTTCTGTTAGGTTTTCAATTGGAGTTCCATCTATTTTAATCTCACCTGATGTCACATCAAAATAACGGAGTAACAGATTAAAGATAGTACTTTTTCCATTTCCACTTCGTCCCACAATTGCGATTTTACGGTGTGGTAATAAAGTCATATTAATGCCATTTAATACAAATTTTTCTTCATCTTTATATCGGAATTTTACATTATTAAATTCAATTTTACCTTCCCCATTTTGTAATTCTATTGTACCAAATTTCTCATCTGGATATAGTCTATTTTCTAATATATCATTTATCCTACTTAATGAGACTACCACCTTATTATAATTAATTCCAAAATCACTTAAGCTTTCTACTAAAGAATCAACTCTCCACAACAGAGTTTCAAACATAATAAAGGTAGAATAAGCAATTTTTCCTTGTACTACAAAATAACCACATGTTGCGAAAATAACACCTTGTAATGTGAAATAAATCGCATTATTCCAACTGTTAAAATTTACTTCATAATTGGAACTTTCTTTTCTTTTTTTATAGGTATCATCTAAGAAATGAAATAATTTTTTTTCTGTGTTTTCTTTCATGCCAAGTGCTTTTACTTCACGAATTCCACTGATGTTTTCTGTCGCGTATTTCACAGCTTGATCGCTTTGTTTTTTGATTTCTTTTTGTACTTTTTTTATTTTAGGAAATACTCGATATGACATAATTCCCATAATCAATGCGAAAGCAATTACTTCAAGTCCTAATATAATAGATATATAAAAAGCAAGTAATACAACTACAATAGAAACAATTCCTTGTACAACTAAATAAATTAATCGATCAAGTAGACTTAAAACTTGTTCTGGTTCTTGTGTAATTCTATTAATGAACTCTCCAACCCCAATATTTTCAAAAGCAATTGCAGGTAATTGATCTACTTTACGATATAGATCTTTAGAAAGATGGGAACTAAATTCTAATTCTAATGTTTTATAAAGTTTGGTTCTGATATTATAACTTAATCCATAAAATATAACTTGTAATGATTCATAAGCTATTACAATATATACAAACTTTTGAAATTGATTTTTTAGTAGTGTTTCTAGGGCTAATCCCCAAATAAAAGCTGTAAATAAATATGGGATAAAATTCAATAGTACAAGAAGAATATACATAATAAGTTGTATTTTTTTATGTTTTAAATAGTGGAAAAGTAAACGAAATTCTTTGATGGTTGCATCTTTGTTTTCTTCCATATCGTTACCTCCTCTTTTTTATATTGATAATTATAGATAATAAAAATGCCATTACTTGTGATAATGGCATTTCTTAAAAAAATAGATTACGAAAAATAGCGAGAACATAATGTCCCACTTCCATTATCACTGAATTGTTGCACATATAATCTTTGAATCATGTTCTCACTCCTTTCTCTTCAAACTGCACCTAATATAACATCCAATAAAGAATTTGTCAAATAAAAACAATGCTTATAGCATTGTTCCTAATAATTTAGCTGTTCTAACCATTTGGGTAGAATAACTCATTTCGTTGTCATACCAAGCAACTACTTTTACCATTTGTTTTCCATCTACTTCAATTAATGTAGTACAAAGTCCATCTACTAAACTTCCATAGTGTGAACCAATAATATCACTTGATACGATTGGGTCCATTGTGAATCCTAATGTTTCATTTGTTGCATTCTTTAATGCATTATTAACTTCTTCTACAGTTACATTTCTTTTTAATTCTACTGTAAGATCGACAACAGATCCATCTGTTACTGGTACACGGAATGCCATTCCATCTAATTTACCAAGTAAGTTTGGAAGTACTTTGCCAACAGCTACTGCAGCTCCAGTACTAGCTGGAATAATATTCGCAGCTCCTGCTCTACCACGACGCGCTTTAATACCTTTTTTATGAGCGACATCTAAGATAGTTTGATCGTTGGTGTAAGCATGAACGGTTGTCATAAATCCTTTTTCAATACCAAATACTTCATCTAATACTTTGGCAACAGGTGCTAGACAGTTTGTTGTACAGCTTGCTGCACTGATGATTTCTTCACTACCATCTAATGTATCACTATTGACATTGTATACAATTGTTTTCATATCTCCTTTACCTGGAGCAGAGATAATTACTTTTTTAGCTCCAGCTTCGATATGCTTATGAGCATCTTCGTATTTTACAAATTTACCTGTACATTCAAATACTTCATCAATTCCTAATTCTCTCCATGGTAAATTAGAAGGATCTAATTCTTTACAAATCTTTATTTTATGATCTCCTACTTGAATGTAATCTTCTCCATATGTAATTTCATTAATACGATAATTTTTATGAGACGTATCATATTTTAAAAGATATGCAAGTTGTTCTGGTTCTGTAATATCATTGATTGCGACTACTTCAAAATTTGCATCATCTTCCATTAAACGAAATACTAATCTTCCTATTCTTCCAAATCCATTAATTGCTACTTTAATCATTTTATCTTCCTTTCTTTCTATAACATTTAATTTTTTGTTCTGTTTCTACCATAACTACGTGTTTTCCCCCTGCTTTGATATGTTTCTTGATATTTAGTTGATTATTTGTTGTATCTACAACACAGTCTATATCTAATGCTTTCCAAGGTAAATTAGAAATATCTGGTTCGTAAAATACATAAATACCTGGATAATTTAATGAACAAAAACGATAGAAGTTTTCTTTATCACCTATGAAATTAATAGCTCTTAATTGATATCCTTCAGTGCCTTGTAATTGTTCAAAAATATCATTTCCCATTTCACCAAATCCATTGATTGCTACTTTAATCACGATAAAAGATTGTTTCCTCCAAAGCAACTATTACCGATAAATTCACGAAGTACACTATCTTTTGGTACTTCTTCTGATGGGATTGGTAAGAAATTTCTTAAGAAATTAATCAAACGCAATGCTTCTGGGTATACTGGATCATTTTCTTTGACACTAAATAATAATGGTTCAGCATATGTCTTTAAGACTCCTAATTCGTATAGTAAAGCAGAGTTAATAATTTTATCGACATCTTCTTGATATGGGAAGATGTTTTTTTCTTCTCCTGCACGAATTTTAGACCACATAGCAAGTGTATCAGAAGCTGAATATCCACGATATTTATTATCACGAATAATTCTTCTTAATTTTCTTGTATCACCGGTATGGATACGATTGTGATTATCGATATTAAGCTGAGTCAAAGGACTCATATAAATACGATATTTACGTTTTCTTTCAATGCTCATTGTAAGCTTATCATTTAAAGCATGTAATCCTTCTATTACGATCATATCATCTTCTCCAAGTTGTAACCACTTCTTTTTAAATTCTCTTTTTCCAGTAATGAAATTAAATTCTGGTAATAATACTTTATCACCATCTAGTAATCTCATTAAATGTTTGTTAAATAATTCTAAATCAATGGCACGAATACTTTCAAAGTCAGGTTTTCCCTCTTTATCAAGTGGTGTCTTATCACGATCAATGTAATAATCATCAATTGATATTTGATGTGTTTTAATCCCTTTACTTTGTAAATAGATTTGTAATTTTTTACTAGTTGTCGTTTTTCCACTAGAAGAAGGACCAGCTAATAAAATTAATCGAATATTATTTTTCTTGTTATAGATTTCTTCAGCAATATTCGATAATTGTCCATCGTAATATGCTTCTGCAACACGAATTAAATCTCCATAACGACCTGTAGATACTTGTTCATTTAAATCAGCTGCATTATTGATACCTAGTGTTCTACCCCAATTGGTATAATCTAGGAAAGCATCAAATAATTTTGGATGGTGTCTATAATCCAATGTACATTCTGGATTATAAATATCAGGGTAACTCAATACAAATCCATTTCCCTTAATATACGTTAATTTAAAATCATCTAACACTTTTGTGCTATAAACTAGATCACCATAGAAATAATCATATAGATCATCTAATCGATACAGATTAATATAAGTATTACTAATATATTTTAAAACATGAACTTTATCCATTTTCTTTTTTGCTTTAAAATACTTAATCGCATCGATGCGAGAAACACTGACTTTCGTAAAGATTAAATTCTCATCGACAATCTTTTGCATTTCTGACGTAAGTTTTTTAATAAGTGGCTTATCTAATGATGCCCCGTGTAATTCACAATACACACCTTTATCGATAGAATGTTCTACCACAATATCAGCATCACGTCCAAACAGTCTTTTAACTGCTAAAATAAGAACAAATTGCAAACTACGTCCATATATTTCATTTCCAACATCACTCGAACGATCATAAAAGTCGATATCACATTTTTTGGTTACTTTTTCAGCAAGTGGTGTAATATCATTGTCTACTTTTGCAACTAAAATCGGATAATTATAGTACTTCTTAAAACTATCACTAATTTCTAAAAGAGATGAATCTTCTAAAAATTCTTTGGTTTCAATATTCCTATAGTTTACTTTTATCATTCTCATAATCTTTCCCTCTTATTCTCTATACATTATCATTTTATCAAAAAACATTCATTTTGTCACACTCTTCTGTGTATAAGTTCATTTATTTTGGACTATATATAAATGAAAGGGTGATATTTTGTTAATACCAACAGTCATAGAAAAAAGTAGTAATGGAGAAAGAGCTTATGATATTTATTCTAGATTATTAAAAGATCGTATTATTATTTTAAGTGGAGAAATTACAGATGCTAGTGCGAATATTGTAGTTGGAGAATTACTCTACCTAGATAGTTTAAATCATGATGATATTAGTTTATATATTAATTCTCCTGGGGGAAGTATTACCGCAGGAATGGCAATTTATGATACAATGAACTTTATTAAAAGTGATGTATCGACCATATGTGTTGGTATGGCTGCTAGTATGGGAGCATTTTTACTTTCTAG
>ENA-OOSB01000850-OOSB01000850.1-human-gut-metagenome-genome-assembly--contig:-NODE-850-length-11630-cov-1.921901_pt1 | contig 11630 bp, 8 predicted proteins | sample MGYA00241173_ERZ501204 | MGnify/ENA primary metagenome ERZ501204 (study PRJEB25962, sample SAMEA1965384) | human gut metagenome | biome: human gut; feature: human-associated habitat; material: faeces...
AGGAACTGTTGTAACAGGTTCAGCTGTTGTTGTTTCAACTGGCTCTGTTGTTGTAGGTTCAGGCTTCTTAACTAATGCATAAACACTTAAGTGATCAGTTGTAAACACATAATTACCATTTTCGTAAATTGCATTTACTTCAACTTTAGTGCCATCATCTTTAACCCAGAACAATTTACAATCTTTAATTCCTGAAGGAATTGAAATTGTAATTGTACCAGAAGGCTGAATAACATCTCCATCTTTGCGAAGTGTGATATCATAAGTTGCTACAGCATCTTCTACTGTACTTTCAACTTTTTCAACCTTAAGAGTTGCATCAGGATCCATTGTTCCTTTTACTTTTATTCCTGTACCTTCATCAACGAGATTCAATTCTTCAGGATCAGGATTTTGGTCGTACATCCAAAAATCAAAGTATTCTTTTAATTGACTAGGCAACTTTTCATTTAATTCCTTTAGTGAAAGTTTATTATATGAGAAGTTTGTTGTATCCTTAGTTGATACCCAAGGATTTACTTTTAAATTAGTAAAGTTTTTCATATTTGGAAGTGAACCTATAGAATTATAACTAACAACTAAAGTTTCCAAACTTTCTGCCATACCACTTATGGAAGAAATATCTGTTAATTCATTATCAACTACCTTAATCTTCGTAAGGCTCAGCCCTTCAATACCATTTAAGTTGCTGAGTTTATTGCTTTCAAAAGATATTTTTGTCAAATTTTCACACTTATTTAAACCTTTTAATGAATATACTGGTCTTTCAGTAGCACCATCATAAAGGTCATAAAAAATTTGAGTTATGCAATCAGCTTCTTCTTTCTGTAATACACCATCATCATTTGTATCATACTCACTTATCAAGTAGTCATATAATACAGGATCTGGAATACCAGTTTCATCATTACGTATTACTCCATCATCTGTTGCCGCACTTACTCCCACTGAATAAGCTCCAATGAGCATAAATACAGTCAAAACAGTTGATAAAACCCGTAAAGTTGCTTTTCTTATTTTATTTTTCATATAGATTCTCCTTTAAAAAGTAAATTTGAATTTTAATTGCTGACTACGGAGATCCACTACTCTCCGTATTTTTGGAGAGTAATAAAATATACTCATGCAAAGATTATACCATATTATGTATAGTTTGTCAACGATTATTCTTTATTTTATCTATAATATAACTATTTTTATATATTATAATAAGAATTTTCAGCTTTTTTGACAAATTTAGACAAAAAAATATCAGGTTTTACCCTGATATTTAATCAAAATCATTTGCTGCTCTATTATCTAAGTCAAACAAAGCAACTGTTCCCTTAATGTCTGTATATTTTGCTTTAGGCTCTGAATTATTATCGTTAACAGTCCATGTGCCTTTTTCTAATTGTAAAGCTATATCGCCTGCTGCACTTCCTGGATTACTAAATCCAAGATATCCCTCATAATCCCACTGAGATGTGTTTGTATTTGGACTAGCATTTTTATTATTAGTATTATAACTAATTGTTTTTTCTTTAGAACTTGAATCAGTATCAATACATTCTATATTAAATTTAACTCCTACATAACCATCTGTTAATGGTTTTGAAACATTTCCATTTTCAGTTACTATTGTAGAATTAGGTAATTTGAATTCACCATACCATGATTGAATAAAATTATCATTAGAAGTATTCATCATTTTATAGTCCAATGTAAATCCTTCACTAGATCCAATCTTTAATGGTTCTAATTGTTCTGACATAAATTCATTATCTGGTGTTGTTGTCGAATTAGTTTTTGTTCTATATCCATCCTTTGGTTTAAAGTAAATTGTATAATCACTTCCAACAAATTTTACATATTTACCCTCTGAGTTTTTATAATATAAATCTATATTAGATTTATATGTTTGCCCATCTTTTGAAATGTAATAATATGATGGTGTAATTTTAATCACTCTTTTAGAATTTTTTGCATTACTCTCCGTATAATTATAATATCCACTTGTTTTTAAATCAAAACTAATTCTATATCCCATCTTAGGAGCATTGACATAAGAAACATCAGTATTTTTATATGGTCCTAAAGGCAATATTGTCTTTGATGATGAATAAACAGATTTTAAATTTTCTCTATCTTCTAAAGTGTTAACATCACTTGAGAATATGCTAAATTTCTTAATTCCAGAGAAATACTCTACCCCAGTTAAAGAATTAACATTATTTCCAATAGTTTTTCTAAACACTTTTTTATAATCTATATCGGAACAATCAGTTACTTTAAAGTCATATATTCTTCCTATATTTGTAATTGATGTTGTATTTTTTGCAAAGTAATATGCATCTACGAACATATCCTTACCATCATATGCATGACTATCATGGACTTTATATTTTGTATAGTCCATATCCCCATCACAATAATTTAATTTTACACTAGTAGAAATTCCATTAATTTCATACCTCTCATTTGAACCTAATGACGAAATATAATTTTTTTCTGTTAATGAATCTATTAGACTATATTTTTCGTGACTTAATACATATGATTTTAACCAATTACTTGGCATATTATTTGAGGAACCAATTAATGTAATTTGGCTTGAATTTTGAGAAATTGTATCACTTGTGCTTGTTTGTCCTGCTTTAGCATAAAATGCTTTTTGTTCTTTGTTTAACTCAATAATTGTTCCTCTTGGAATTTCACCACTAACTCCAACATTCATTGGTTTAAGTTCATCACCAACGACTTGATATAATCCTGAATAATCCGTTTTATCCGTTTTAACAATACTAATATCAAAAATCAAATAGTATTTATCTAAATACTCATTATATGTATGTCCAATATATGGCTCACCACTTACATCACCAATACTAAGTTTAAAGTTTGCATTCTTTTGAATTACTGAATAATCTGTTTCTTTTTTAGTAGAATGATCCACTACTCCTTTAGATTCAACAGAAATATCTCCAACTTTTATTGGGTTATATACAAGTACTTTTACGGTATTATTTACACCTATTGATTCTATTTTTCCTGTATTATTTTTTAAAATATTATACTCTTGATAATTAGCTGTAAGTTTCGGAATTCTAAGTCCATTATACCTGTTTTGTGGAACTTTATAATATGTTGAAGAATCATCTTTGGTTGTTTTTTTCTTTGCAATATCATTTAAGTAGTTTACTGTTGGTAAACCTTCAACTTTTTTTAATTTATCCAAATCTTTATCTATATTGTTTGTAATTGCAAAAGTTCGAGGTGAACTTTTATCTAAAAGAGTCTCTTTATCATCTTTACCACCGAATATTTTTCCAACATTATTACTATATTTACCATTATCATTATCATTATCAGAAATATTACCTGAAACCAACTTTTCAACATTAAATATTTTTGATTTATATTTAATCTCATTATCTTCTATAACATATTCATATTTTAAATTTAAGAATTTTACTTTATTTGCTACTAAATATGGTTTTATTTTTTCATTCGTTGGAGTATATGACATTTGGCAATTACCACTTATACCATCAGCATCAACTGTGTCTACTCCTCCCTTTGGTTTATTATCATCATCGTTTGGATCTGGATTTGTTGGCACTTTACTATATTTGAATGTAATAACTGTTACTTGACTATTATCTCCTGCTGTTACAGAAACACTATCATTTTTATTTGCTTTTGCATTTTTTTCATTTTTTAAAGCATCATCATAAGTATTAGCTGTACTTGAAGTCACACTGTCTACTTTATAATAGCTTCCATTTTGAATTAAATTTAACAATCTACTAACATACAAAGTTTCACCAGAATTTATTTCATAATACTCTGAAAAACCGCTTGCTGAAGCTTTATCACCTTTTGGAATGCCTACATTATTTTTAATCGATTTGGTTCTACCAGACTGCAAAATTTCATTTGCATTTTGTCCAACAGATTTTCCACTGTTAGCATCAACATGTCTTACATATATTTTATGATTAGTAAATAAACTTTGTGGCAAATATAATTTATTATCATACTGATTTATAAAAGATGTGCTTGCTTTATACTCAACACCGTCAAGTCCAAAATATTGTGCCATGCCTTTATATGAAACGACATCACTTGCCCTAAGCAGTCCTACATTTCTCTTAATATATTCTCCACCTTCATATACATTTCTTTCTTCGCTACGAATTGTATAATAAGGCGCATCATTATATTTAAAAGCTATTGGTTCTGAGATATAAATGTAAGTTCCTCCTTCTTTATCATTTCCTGCTTTATACTTAGATAAATTATCTAATAATAATTTAACATATTCTTTTGGAAAATAATTATATTGAACATTTATATCAGAGTTACCTTGTTTAACTATACTGTATCCATAAGAGAATCTAGGCATTTCGATAGTATTTACACTATAGTTTACTGTTGAAATATTTGTAAGTATTCTTTTGTTAATATTACTATAGTCATCAGTATATCCATAAGTTGAACCACTTGTATAATTTGATAATTTTTTATTATGAATAAGATAAGAATATGAACGTATAGTACCAATTGTAAAATTACGTGTAATATCATCTCCATATGGTTTAATATATTTATGTTTTGAATAATCTTTGCTATCTACATACTTTTGCTGGTCATATACATATATTTTTGTCCCATTCAAAGGTTCGCCTTTTTCTTTCCAAGTCTGCACTTCATTATAATAGGCTCCTATTTTGGTTTGAAAATCAATACCTTTATTCACTACTGAACTGTGTATCTTAATATCGTTTGCTTCTATATTATTATATAAGCTAAAAAATAAAATAGTTAGTATAACAAATGAGCAATATTTAAAAATTTTTTTCATTTTTTCCTCCTTTCTTTATAATTCAAATTCAACGTTTCCGGCTATCCAGCTTGTTAACATACCATTAAATATACTAAGATTAAGATCTACATCTATCGACTCACCCATTGGTACGTCTAATATCATCTTTGTATTTTTTAAATCATACTCAGTTTCACCTTCTGGATCATCACCAAAGAATAGATTTTTATTTGTTATACAATTTGATAAATCCATTTCTACTGTAGTTCTAACTCTATAGTTTCTTCCATCAAAATACACAGCTGGTAAATTAACTGTTGCCTTTCCTGTTATTTCTATTTTGTTTTCTTTAACATAATCAATATATTCTTTTACATCCTCTCTTTCAACACCATATAACATAATAGTTTTTAAATTATCTATAAAATCATCTTCATTTATTGTTTTATAGTCTATATTCAAAATAGTATCAAAATATTGAGTTATATAATTTGTTATCTGATTATAAAATTCTTTTTTACTAGAATATACCTCTTTTGCATTTTTATATCTATCACTTGAAAATACATAATCTTCTATTTCATATATACTCTTATCTACACTAGCAAGCGTATATGGATATTGATCTTTATTAGATGGTTCTTTATCTTCACTAATATTTATCTTTTCATCATTTATAGTTAGAGTGTTATACTTAACAGCAAAATTTGAAATTAATTCATTCATTTGTCCTTTAAAAATATGCTTTTTACCATTTATCTTCTTAGTGTTTATTGTTATAATTTCATTTTCAATCATATCTTCTATTGCAGTCTGTTCATCAGTTTTGTATTTATTAATATCTTTTACTTTTAAATTTATCGCAGAGTTTAAATCTTTTTCTAGAATTTTTACCTTTGCATTTGCAAGATAACGTATTACTTCTATGTATGTTGCTTTATCATTTGCATTATCCTTAGTAATATCAGCATCTCCTATTATACCTCTATATTTAGCATATTCAACCCATATTGCATTATCATAATTTTCTTCTGGTTCCCCAGCAAATCCTGATATATCACTTTTATTAAACGCTACTGATAAAATCATTTTTATTGCTTCAGATTTTGTAATACTCTCACCAGTTTTTGCACTTTCATTATTATACATTTTATCAAACCCATATGTTTTCATTGTTTCCTCATATTTTTTGTAAGGCTTGTACTTGTTATAATTTACAAGAGAAATAATTCCAAAAATAGCTAAACCTATTAATACAACAAAGGCTATGATTATCGCTATAGTAATTCTTGACTTTATTGTTTTTTTATCTGGTTTTACTTTTTTCTTTTTTTCAGGTTCATCTTTTTTTTGATAAGCTGGAATAATTTTTTCCTTTTTTTCTTTATTGCTATTCTCTTCGTTATTTTTTTCTAAACTTTTTTTCTCAGATGATGTATCTACTTTATTTTTTTCTTTCTCATCTTTACTTTTTTTTGCATTCTTAGTTTTCATATCGTTTGTTTTATCAACACTCATTAATTTCACCTCTTAATCTCTATGGATTACATACTGGACAAGGATAAAATCCTTCCAATTGTATATATGTATTATCTTTTTTCAACACTGCTTTTACCGATGCTGCTTGTTGTTTTGTAAATAAAAAGCTTGGAGTAATATTAACATTTTCTTTATTACTTGCAAAAGCTCTATATTCTGGACAATTTTTATCTTTATGGTATAGATTTAAATTATACTTTGTCTTATATATTCCATCTGTATTTGGAATAGATAAATAATAACGAGTTATTTCTGTTAATTTTGATGTACTATATGCTCTTACATTTAAATATCTATTTCCAATTGATATTCCTTGAACTAAAGCCATTATACCAACATTTTGTATTTGACTCTCCATTTCTCCTTCTTCTAAAGTTGGAAATACGAAATTATATCTTATCCCTGCTTGTGATGCATAAGAATTATTGTTATTAGTTGCATATTCCATCTCGTCTTGTATAGAATTAATTATAACTGATTTTCTTTTATTTTGTAGGTTTGAAATTATTTTAGATAATACATTTTTTTCTCTTTGTGATAATGAAGCATTACTATCAACATTTGCAACCAATTTTGAATTGTTTTTGTTATCTGATATATAGAAACTTGAAACTCCTATTTCATCTATATCTCCTGTATTTTTATATACATATCCTCTATGTGTAATGTAATCATCCATTGTAAATTCTACTATGTGAGTTGAATGAAGACCATTCTTTACAGCTGTTTCATAATCTTCTGTATAAGTAAGTTTGCTTACATCCCCTGGAGTTGCACATAAATAATATGTATATAAGTAATATTTCTTTGGCTTTAACACATGCTTTATTACATTTTGTCCATTTTCTGTAAATTCTTCAATTGAAGATACCTGAACTCCATTATAGTCTATTATAGCTATAGCTGGAATAAAATATTGTAAGTAATTTTCAGCAGTATCATTACCTTTTATTCCAAAATTATTATATAATGAATTTAAAAAAGTATCAACACCCACTTGTGCATTTACACTGATTTTATTATCACTAGTACCTGAGTATCCATAGTCAATTTCCTTATCTGAGTTTTCAACTTCTTTCATTTGATTAGAGGCATCATCTAATGCAGCATTTATTATTTTTTTGTAATACATTTCTTGTTCTTCTGCTTTTATTGTAAAAGAAACATTTACATATACTGTTATAATAATTGGAAGAGTAATTCCAACAAATATCAAAGCAAAGTCTGTAATTTTCATTTATACACCCCTTTTCAAATATATTTATTTAATAGTTTTAGCTTTAGAAATCAGGTTTAAAATTTCTGTAGAATCACCCTTATCAATAACACCATTCTTATTAACATCAGCAGCTTTTAACTGAGTTTCATTTAATGTAACAACTTTGGCGATATACTCTAATAACATTTTACTATCTTCATCTGTTATTTTAAGGTCTTGATTTACATCACCAATTATATACCCATTTTCTAAATACTCATTTATGTATTCCATATCCTCAGCTGTAATTTTTTGATTATTATCAATGTCATATAGCTCTTTTTCTTGGCTAGTAAGTTCCTCATTATTTCCTAGATATTTATTTACTTTTTCTATGTCATCACTTGTAAATGCTTTTTTAATCTCTCCAGTAGTAGATGATGGCTCTTTCAATTCAAGAGTAATTATTGTACTATCAGAACGATATCCTAGTTTATCAACTGAGTATACTTCTATTTTATATGTATTACCATCTTTAAAGAAATCTTCCTTTTTTTCTAGTTTGTTGGAAGTATTATAATCATAACTTTCTTTTGTACTATTATCTGTTATACTCCAAATATATTTTTCAATTTCATTTGGAATATTTGTATCTTGGTTATTAAATGCTACAGATGTAGCTTCTATATCTGTATCTATAAATTTATTATATGAAATTTGAATACTATTACCAGTAACCCCTTCTCCACCAACTGTAATTCTTGGCGCACCTGGAGCCTGTATATGTCCTTTATATGTTGCGTCAATTTTTGCCCATGAGTTGTTTTTTATAATTCCCCCATAATTTACTTCTATTCTTGTCTTAGAAGATGTAACTATAATTGAATTGAACAAAGAACCTGCAAGCGTTGTATTACTATTTTTTACTTTTACATATATTTCGTCGTTCTCATTCATTAAGTATATATTATTTTTTAGCTGTTTATCCATAACACCATTGGATTTTTCTAATGAATTAAATATATCATCGTTATAGTCTATATAGCTTTGCTCAACATATGTATCACTTGTAATGTTATCTTTGTCTTTTGTTAAAACTTTTCTGTGCGCTTCAATCTGTATATCATATATATTTCCTGTATTACCTAATTCATTTACTAAATTATTATACATATTTTGATCAATATATCCATTATTCATTACTTGATCTGCGAAATTGGTAGTCGCCTTTAATACTAAATTATATGACATATCATCTTGTCTTTCAAAAAAATTATATAGAGGAAATAGCACCATAAGAAGTACTAAAACAATTATAGTTATAACAATACTTAAATTATCCTTCATAAATACTATCTCCCCCTTTTACTATCAAATAATATAATTTAATTTAGCGTTATTTCTATATTTTTGTTTCCCTTATATCTTAAAATGTAATTCTTTGTACCTATTTTCTTTAATGCCTCAGCATAACTCATATTACTATCCAAATTCCCTGATTCAGTCGTTATTGTAACGTTATATCCGTCATCTGATTTTTCCTCACCATATAGGTCCTTTTTAATGTAATTTACAAAATATGAAAATACGTCAGTACTCGTCAAATGAGCTTGGCCTTTTTGTGCTTCTTCGAGTCCAGTTGTTGGAGTATTAATAATAGATGTTTCTATTCCTACTGAATACTCAAATGCAGAGTCAGCAAATCTATTTACACTTAAAAATAGAACAATAGCTAAACTTACAGCAATTATAAATATAATAACATATGTAGCTGTATATAATAATGTATTTGTTGATTCATCCATTATTTTCACCCCCACTGAATACTAATTTGCCTTTAATATTATTGTCACTTTATTATTATCTCTTTTTATTGTAGAACTGTATGTTTTAGATGCCTCTGTTGAATTTACAGACAAATCTCCTGTACCTGCATTTTCAACTTCTAAACTACTCTTTAAAGCTTCTTCATTATATGGACTACCATTTCCATCTACAACACTAACTAAACTATTATTTTTATACTTCTTAACTGTATTTAATACATCTAAAGCTGTTTTTTGAGTATTATCATATGAGTCAAACTCATCGAATCCAGATTGAATAGAAGTATCTGTTTCATACACTTGTCCATATACAGTTACAACTTGATTTATAATTAAAAGAACAGAACTTGCAATTGCCATTGTCACAATTAAGCTTACAGCAATTATCAATGCTTTATTTGACATGTAATCCAATAGTTAGACTCACCTCCTAAATTATATAACTATAATTAATTAATCATTTCTTGTAATAACGTCATGTCCTCTTCATTTACTTTTCCATCTTGATTAATATCAGCAGCTTTAAGTTGCTCAGAAGAAAGAATTTCGTCATAATATAAATATTTGCTTAATAATGTCTTATCCCTAATACTAATAACTCCATCTCCATTTATATCCCCAAGCATAAACACTTTATTATTTTTTTCTAAATTTTTATACTCTTCTTCTTTAATAGTTCCCCCATAATTTATATATACACGAACATTATTTTCAGTTCCACCTATTCCTAAAGTAAATGCATTAAATAAAACTGTAGCAATTGTTACATTTTCATTTTTTATTCTAACAGAAAATTCATCGCCTTTATTCATTGTATATATTCTATTTTCATTATCAACTTCCATATTACCATCATCATTTAATTTATAATTAGCATACATATATGGAAGACTAGTAATTTCTTTCTTATCTAATGATGAATATTGATTTAGTGACATCTTTGAATATGGTATATCACCATTTGAGTCTAATACTTTTAATATTTGTTCTTGTGTGTATTTTATTTCTGACGTATTATATGATAATTTAATATCTGATTTTTTATAACTATAAGCGACATTTCGAGAAGATAGCTTTAAACTATCTTCACTATTTGTCCACTGTTCAGCAAACAAAGAATAATCAAGAATAGATATAACTCTATTTTTATCATTATATACAAAAAGTGCAGGTTCATATTTTTTAGCAACATGTTCCATTTTTACATCATACACATTTCCTGTGACTGAAAGCCTTGATATGTAATCATTATACATTTCTTTTGTTAAATATCCTTTTGCAGTTACATTGTCTACAAAATTACTAGTAATTTTAAGTGCAAGAGAATATGATATATCATCCATTTTTTCAAAAGCAATATATAATGGTAATATAAATAAAATAAGTATTGAAATTAATATTGAAAAAACTCTTTGTAAATTATCTTCCATATTCCCTCCTTATTATACATTTAACCTTCGTTATTAATAGTAATTAAAGTTCCTTGTTTTCCATCATTTATTGAAACATTTTCCTCAACTTTTACAGAAAATCTTTGCCCGTCCATAATATCTTGAATTGCTAAATCATAGGTTGTTCCTTTATTAGCATTACTATATCGTCTTGTTCCAGTTGCTAGTTTAGGTGTATAATTTTCATATTCATCTATGTATTTAATATCAATTACATTAATTTGAACCTCTTCATTGTCATAAAAATAATTAAGTAAATTTTTTACATCTGCACCAGTAATATAGTTTGTTCCAGATACATTATATGTTCCTGCTGTTAAAATATCTTGAATACTTTGGTCATAATTTGCAGCAAAATCCTGGCCACGTCCAACATTTGATGCCATTTGTTTTGCTGTATTATAATACATTAAAACTGCAGAAATTGTAGCAACTGCAAGTAAAGTGCTTACACCTATTACAATAGCTCTAATTGGAGCACTTTCGTCCATGATTTTACCACCTCACTTTAAATTTATATATATAATATACACTTTAAGAAATTAATTTGTTTAAATTATCAACATTTTCCACATTAAATTAATTTTTTAAACTATATATTAGTAGTAAAGGTATATAACTATATATTCGTATATAATTATATACCTTTAAAAATATTTAAAATACTATTTTTTAGTAAATGTTACTGTAACCGCTCCACCAGAATTTGATACAGATCCTTCAAATTGTGAAGTTGTACCTAATGTTTTTATTTGTGCATTAATTGAATTTGTAACATCAGCTGTTGCCTTAGTATATGATTGATCACC
>ENA-OOSB01000853-OOSB01000853.1-human-gut-metagenome-genome-assembly--contig:-NODE-853-length-11568-cov-2.039694_pt1 | contig 11568 bp, 8 predicted proteins | sample MGYA00241173_ERZ501204 | MGnify/ENA primary metagenome ERZ501204 (study PRJEB25962, sample SAMEA1965384) | human gut metagenome | biome: human gut; feature: human-associated habitat; material: faeces...
CCCGCCCCAGCCTTACTTACCACATCCCCTATATGCGATTCGGTTCCTGTGGCGGGGGGAGCTTTGTTCTGGTTCTTTTTATTACATGCTAGAATGTCTTCTGCAGAAATTCTGCATGCGATTTATAGTAGCGATAGTATTCGGTACCCTTTTCCTGACCATACTTGGTTACGAAGAGGTTGTGAATTTCCCGAAGGTTTGCTTTATGCGGGTATAGTTTTTTATAGAAATCATCAATGAGAGCAATACCGGCATTAGAGTAAACAATCGATAAGAATTTACGGTATTTTGTTTTCTTTTGCCAGTTGACCTTTGGTATCTCGTAGGATGAACTCTTTACTATACCATAGATATAACTTCCTTTTTCCTGACCGTAGATTGATATAAGTATGTTGTGGATGGCGGATAGATTACTTTTCCCGACACAGGAAAGTAATGTATCGACCTGTTCCTTATCATACAGCGGCGTAGATACAGCTTCTGGAATAGCAGCCTGTTTATCAATCTTAGCAGAAACAGCAATTTTGACAGGATTCGCAGCGGGAGTGGCTTCTACGATCACGTCCGGCTTTGGATTTTCTGCCTTTATTACTGAATCATCAATACTTTCCGGTACTGCAGTAAAAGCTGGAATTGCAGGAAGCATTGGCTTTTGTACAGATAGTTCATTTGCCAGTGTGTGGAAAATGGAGGGAGCCTTGCGGCATACATGGTATCCGCGTTCCGTCCAGAAATGTACCACGCTGTCAAAACCTTTATCTTTTGAAACAATGATGAGGTTGTCGTCCGGATTTTTTACAGTGTAGGCACCGAGATAGGTTACCAGCTGAAAATCCAGGGCATTATCAGTTCCGTTTTCACAGAGGATGAACTCAGGTTCAAAAGGGGACTGTTTCAATGCGACAACATTTGCATAGGACATGTTAGGAGACTTGTCGGTGTAGAATACAAGGATACAGTCATCGTCATTCAGATAATCAAATAGTTGTATCCAGGAATCACCGACGTTCTCACTATCTACAAAAAATATATTTCTCATGATCACCTCGTTTAACCAGAACAAAATAAGTATAGCATATAATGTTATCGAACTGAACAAGAAAATGTCGACATAAATATCGGCAAAAAACAACACCTCCACCCCATAGTAGTTTCATATGCAATACATTTCAGAAATTCTGTCTTGTATCATATAACCACCATGGAGCAGAGGTGCTTTATATTATGCGGCTATTTAATGAATCGCTTCTGAATTCATAACAGTCTTAGCTGTACCGGCATAAGGGTAAGCCCAGAGGAAACTGCTAATTTTACCATAAGTAACATCCATATTCAGTTCATAGGACTGTACATTTTTGAGATTCTTAATCTTTACATCTTGTGTAGCACGAACCTTGAGCCAGAGTGTTTCATTTGCCTTAAGAGTCAGGCTCTGGTTGCTTTTGTATTTCTTCCATGGGCCATCACCTTTGCGATAGGAAATGATATCAACACCTGTTTCAATGGTTGAGCCGTTGCCCGGATCAATCGTCAGTACAGCATTGTCATATAATTTTAATGTGTCATTATAGGCTTTGCTGGTAATCTTATATACTGTTTCGTTATCAGCGCATTTTACACTGTTGTCAAATTTGAACGTATATTTACCGCTTCGGTTTGTTGCAGATATCTGTTCGTAGTCCGTAAATGCACTGTAATATTTCTTTTTGCCGACCTTAATATAAGTTCTGACCTTATAGCGGTATGTCTTGCCGGCTTTTACCGTCTTGTCTTTATAGTTCAGACTTTCTACACTTTTCTTGACTGTTGCAATCTTCTTGTAGCCCACGATACCCATTTCTTTCCGGTAGATTTCATATCCGGTTGGAAGTACGCCGCCTGAACTGTATAATTTCAGCGTGATCGACTTTGTACTTCTTGGGGCTTCTGCAAACTGGTATTCGTCAAATGAACATGTCAGTCCGGTATAGGCAGATTCCGGAACTCCGGTTTTAATTACACATTTTTTATTCTTATAGCCACGAACCATGTAGCTGTAAGTTTTCTCTGTTTTTAATTTCTTGTCGGTGTAACTTTTCTTATTGCCGGAGATGGTTGCTACCACCTTATATTTGCCGACATTTCCGTTTTTGTTTTCTGTGGCACGATAGATTTTATACTGAGTAACTCCTTTTTGTGCTTTCCATGTTATTTTTACCGAGGTCATCTATGTAGGGGTTGCCTTTTTTTCAATATAGCCACTGGCTTTTGCTGTCGGCATGCTTGTAAACATGAGCTCCCCGATCATAATAAACATGAGTATGAGACTGATAATCTTTTTGTTCATAACCTTCAACTCCTTTCTTTGTCCGATATATACGGCTCCATAACCCTAAATTCCAACATATCATCAGATTGATATGTTTATATAAATTATACCATATACATATGCACATCCGGTACTGAAAAAGTATCGTCAAAATGACGAAAAAATCAAGAAAATAGGCGGCTTGCGGCTATATCTGGCAGATTATACATTCTATCAAAATCTCCATTATAAAGTCCATTGACGACCTGCGATAGATAAATCAAAGTAGTAAGCCGAAAGTATTAATAAATATCCTGTTCCATATCAGCCTGCCTGAGATAAATGTTGAGAGTGGATGATGGGTAGATGCGTTCAAATACAGTCCTTGCTTATGGTGTTTGTATCGACCAAGGCATATCATGCTATGTCGGGGTCGATACAAACACCATAAGCAAGGTTACGCTATCACCTCACCCCTCCATCAGCCGGATAAGCTCCTTTGCGGCATTTGACAGATAATGCCCGTTCATATAGCCGATGCCAAGTGTATAGCTTGCGCTTGGATAGTTAAGCTGGATCACATTGAGGTTGTCAGTCAGCTTCCGGTCAGACAGAAAATTGCCGGGATAAACCGTGCATCCATAGTGGTTGATACACAGATTATATAAGGTTTCCAGATTGTTGGATTCCACACCAACCTTGACAGCCATTTTTTCAGACTGGAAGATGCTGTTCATGGCACTCCGGATCGTATTGCCGGTTTTATTGAGAAGAAAATTGCAAGGTTCCAGAACCTGGATCCTTCCGGTGCTGATCAGGATGCTCTTGACGTGACTGAAGTCCGGTCCGAAACAATTTTTTAGATATTCATCCGTAACCAGCAGGTACAGATGATCTTCCCCTTTCGTTCATCTGCGATATCCTGAAATTCATTCATCATTTCTGTTTCCGTCTGAACCAGACGGTTCGAATAGTCCAGAAATCGTTCTCCGGCATAGGTAAGCTTCAGTGGTGTCGTTCGCTCAAATAATTTTGAACCCAGCGTCTGCTCGATACATTTATAACGACAAGACACGAACAGGGAGCAGCATTTATGGCGGATGTTTATGGTCGACTGACCGGAAAAGCAGGCGTGTGTCTGTCTACGCTTGGACCCGGAGCGACGAATCTGATCACAGGTGTAGCAGATGCAAACAGTGACGGTGCTCCGCTTGTAGCAATCACCGGGCAACTCGGAACGGATAAGATGCATCTGACCTCCCACCAGTATCTGGATCTGGAGGCATTATTTAAGCCGATCACGAAGCGGACAAAGATGATCATGCGCCCGGAATCTGTAAACGAGATCGTTCGTCTGGCATTCAAATATGCGGAGAGTGAGAAACCGGGTGCAACGCATATCAATCTGCCGGAGGATATTGCAAAGGAAGAAGTGCCGGAGGGAGTAGCCCGGAAATTTATCACGACAGCACCTAAGAATAAAGAATATGCAGATATTGAAAGCATTGAACATGCCGCTGCTGCGATCTTCCAGGCAGAGCATCCGGTCATTCTTGCAGGACATTCGGCTGTCCGGGCAAAGGCATCAAGAGCGTTGACGGAATTTGCAACGAATCTGAAAATCCCTGTTGTAAATACAATGATGGCAAAAGGAATTGTTCCATATGATAATCCATATTCAATGTGGACGATCGGTATTCCGCAGAAGGATTACCAGAATGTGATATTAGAAAAGGCAGATCTGATTATTACAGTTGGTTATGATATTGTCGAATTTGCACCGATTAAATGGAATTTGAAGGATGACCACAAGATCATTCATATTGATTCCCGGCCGTCCCACGTTAATAAATTATATCAGCCGGTGACAGAAGTGATCGGAGACATCAGTGATTCTCTGGAGAAAATAGGCAACCGGTGTCATCGGACGAAGGAACCGGAACAGGCACTGGCGATCAAGAGGCAGATGAGCAAGGAACATGAACAGTATGAGAATGATATGGCATATCCGGTTAAACCGCAGAAAATCCTCTGCGATATCCGATCCGTTATGGGTAAGGAGGATATTCTGGTATCTGATGTTGGAGCCCATAAGATGTGGATATCCAGACATTATAACTGCTATGAGCCAAATACCTGTCTGATCTCAAATGGTTTTGCAACGATGGGTATAGCGCACCCCGGTTCAATCGCAGCGAAGATGTTATATCCGGAAAGAAAGGTACTTGCTGTTACAGGTGATGGTGGTTTCATGATGAATTGTCAGGAGATTGAAACAGCTGTTCGGATGAATGTTCCGATCGTCGTTCTGGTCATGCGGGATGACAGCTATGGTTTGATCAAATGGAAACAGGATGACCGGTTTGGCGATCACTGTTTTGTAGATTTTACAAATCCGGATTTTGTAAAAATGGCAGAGAGTATGCATGCAGTTGGACTTCGTGTAGATAAAACAGAAGATTTGAAGGATGTTCTGGAACAGGCATTTGCATCTGGTAAAGTCTGTATCATTGACTGCCCGGTTGACTATGTAGAGAATACAAAACTGACAGAACACTTAAAACAGATGATCGCAGAATTGGAATGATAAATGTATGAAATGCGCGAAGCACATCATGCAGCTATTTAGAAATAAAAAATCTCATAGTATCCTCTTACCATCTATGATAAAATAGAACCAGTATAAAAGGTACGGAATACAGTATAAAACAAGAGGGTGCACAGACTGGATGCACAGCAGATTGATACAGGGGTGATGCTATGAGAAGATATAGGAAACTGAAAATATTTGTGGCAGGGCTTGCCATGATCGCAGCGGCGGCAACGGGCGGCGGAACCGTATTTGCAGCGGGAACAACAATGGCAGAGATAACAACAGATAAAACGCACGATACTCTGTCAGGAACGGAAGAACAGACAGAGGAAGAAGCGGATACATCTATACAGGTTGAAGATCGACAAGAAGAAACAGATAAAGATGAGATCTTGGTTGCGGAGCCGGAAGAGGATTCGTATGGCTGGGAAGAAATCCTGGGTGACGTAAATGCGGTCACGATGGGAAATGGAATATCCGCCTATAATCTTCGGGAAGACAGGACAGCAACGGACCGGTATTATGATCAGTTGGATGATGTGTCAAGAGAAATCTATAATATCTTATATGATGCCTATAAAGATGGCTCTACAACGAGTACGATCACGTTGAATTATTCCAGCGTGTGGAAGGATCAGAAGATTACGATCACATCGGATAATAAGATGGTCATGCCGGATACCTTTCATCCACAGGTGTTGAGCTGGGAACGTGACATGCTGACTCCGGCATTTCTTGCTCTGATCTATGACCATCCGGAGCTTAGCTGGCTGTCGGGTGCAACCTATTATATGTCATACAAAATAAATGGAATTTCATATTATTCGTCTGAGCTGGATGAGAATAACAGTATGGTAAAGGATGTAACAGTTCCATGTATTACGACCTATATCAAAGAACCATCGGTGAATGCTACAAAGGCGGAGATGGATACGATCGTGTCGGAAGCAACGGAATCGATCAATAAGAAGCTCGCGGGAAGTACATCCAGATATCAGACCATAAAAGAGATTCATGATTATATCTGTAACAGTACATCCTATGCAAAATCTAATACGACAAGCAGTGAATATCAATCGGCTTACAGTGCATTTCGTGACACGAATGGTGATGGAACGGTGGAGACGGTCTGTGCAGGATATTCCAGAGGCTTTAAGCTGTTGTGCGACGCATATGGAATACCATGTGTGCTTGTGACCGGAGTGACAGATACCGGTGGAGCCCATATGTGGAATCTGGTTCAGATGGAGGACGGTATCTGGTATGGAGTAGATGCGACCTGGGATGACCAGACCGGCCGGACCTATTATGATTTCTTTTTGGTTGGATCTGCAACGAAGCCGGATCATTTTGCAAAGACCGATTTCGGAAGCTGTCATATAGCAGAAGGCGCCTGGGATGCAAATGGTGCATATGAATTCGTCTATCCGGAACTGAGTACAGACCTGTATCATGAAGATCAGGATGAAGATGGAATCTGTGATCTGTGTAGTGCAATGTTAGATGGTATGAGCGCATTACTTGCCGGATATTCGCTCCGGCTGGATGAGGAGACGGGGATCTGCTTTTATCTGCGGTTTACAAATACAGTTTTAAATGACAGCGGCGCATATATGGAATTTACGATGCCGGATGGAGGCACAACGCAACAGAAGGTGACGGATGCAGAGAAGCAGACAGTAAATGGAAAACAGTATTATGTATTTACCTGTTATGTGGCAGCAAAGGAGATGGCGGATGATATTCGGGCACAGGTATTTCTGTCCGATGGAACTGCCTGCGGAACAATATATCGGTATTCGGTTCAGGATTATGCGGGATATATGTTAGACCGGAGCAGTACCTATACAGCAGAACTTCCGGTCGTGAAGGCAATGCTGAATTACGGAACTGCCGCACAGGAATTGTTTGGTTATCATACCGGTGATCTGGCAAATGCAATTCTGCCGGAGACGGAACGTCAGATAGGAAGCATGGATCTGACTGCACTTGCATCCTATCAGTCCGTGCAGACAGGAAATATGCCGGATGGAATTTCCTATTATGGAAGCTCCTTGGTGCTACGTTCAGGAACACTGATCCGTCATTATTTTACAAAAGCAGGTGATGTGGAGCTGAGTGATATAACATTTACCTTAAATGGAAATGCAGTAACTCCGGTATCCGTCGGATCCAATATGTTTTATATAGAAATTCCTGCCGTGCATATTCAGAACATTACACAGATGAATACATTGGCAGCAGGAGAGAGTGGAGCGATAACATATGGTGTTTTAAGTTATGCGTATACGGTGTTGTCGGCTCAGACATATGGAAGCACACTGGAACAGGTTATGAAAGCTATGGTTATATATCAGCAGACAGCACAGACCTATCTTGCCAGATGACACATGCTTGTTCAGAATATAAACGAGGGCAAAGAACCGACAAAATAAAAAAGAATCAAAAAATAGAAATAAGACGAATTAAAACAGGAGACTGTATACAAGCATGAGTTGTACACGGTCTCCTGTGTTTCTATCCGATAAAATCCGGATCATTATTTATTTTTTACGAGCCTGTACCATATATTCTTTGAAAGAGGCACGCAGGCTTCGCTCGATATTCGGAATAATATGTCCGTTTTCATTATTTTGCCATACCGCCTGCAGGAAGAATGAATTTCCGGTCAGGAAACGATTCCTTGTAAAGGCATCCGTCTGTTCCTGATCCTGAAAACGACATAATTCGATATCATCATGATATAGAATCTCGGCTGCGGTGTGGAACTGTCCGTCCGTACAGTACCATTTGTAGATACCGTGAAAAGTTGTACGGCAATACCATCCAAGGAAGGTAAAGCCTTTATAACGGAATGGATTCTTTGCCAGTTTTACAACTGCGTTGCCGTCATATTTCTCATTTGGACGAAATTCAATCGATTTTTCCCGGATCGATTTGCTCAATCCAAAAGTAAATAACCGACAGACAAGATTTTTATTCTTAGCAGAGGAAGCATAGATCAGGTTAAATGGTTCCTTCTTAAAATGCGTATCTGCCAGATTGTATTTCTTTTCAACAGAATGGATCGCATTCAGTATGAAATCACCGGAGGCTTTTCGTTTTTCCTCCAGAAGCTGACCAACTTTGCTATAATCGATCGGTTTTGCTGATTTTGTACTGTCATAGGTTTTTGTAAAACGGCGATCCTCTAAATCAAAGGTTTTTAAGATTGTATCAACCTTATCGCCATGTCTTGCACCAACATAAAACTGCTTTTCAAATAAGATCGAGAATGCACAGGCATGGAATGAATTTGTAAAGATGTATTCTGCCTGTTCTATATATCCAAGCCATTCATCCGGACCAACATTATAGATGACTTTGTAATCGCCTTCTTTTGGCAGATGGACATTGCTTTCATAGGAGGACAGAATGATAAGTTCCAGACCTTTTTCCTTTGCAAATGCCAGAGCCTTCTGGATGGAGTCGATCGCACGCTCCATTACAGCGTAGAGCAGGACATATTTGCGTTCCTGATTTCTGGGCGGGATCGCAATATCGTGCCAGAATTTTTTATCCTTTAAGAATACAGGATCCAGTACAACCGGAACATCTTTCCCCGTCAGTTCATGAATGTGTTCGGCAAAGCTTGACTCTCTCGCAGCGATTGCCTCGAATGGCGTTGTATATTCGATAAATTCTTTTTCCTGTTCTTTTGTCCAGCCGTTAAAGACACCACGACTGACAGCATATCCGATCTTCGGAGCGTTTTTCATAGGCTCGGCAGCCAGAAAAAATCCACGGTCAAAGCCTTTATCCGGATTGTACTGCCAGATAACATCCGTAGCACAGATGTAGCAGTCAAAATCCAGTTTCTGATCATCCAGATCGTCATGGTGATAGGTTTCTTTGGTGCGGATATAATGAGCATTGATAAAGTTCTCAAATTTCTGATACCGCTTTGGCCATATCGTGTACAACTTGGCAAATTTATTGATCGTAAGTATTTTCAGGTTATGCTTATGTGTCCAGACCTTTTGTTCATCTTTTGTAAGGCCTTCCGGCATTATTTCTGTCAGAGCTTTGTTGTAGCCATGTTGCAGATAAAAATGCAGAGGATAGACCGGATCGTATTCTTTGTTATTGTAGATAGGCATATAGTCAATGACTGTACTTTCGATGCCATGATCTGATAAAAATTGCTGGAAAGCATATGTGTGTAAAGGACACGCAAAATTAAGTGCTTTCGTATGTGTATTTATTGAAATAATCCCTATCTTCAAAACGATAGTTCCTCCCTGAACTTTACATATAATTTATAAACCTTAACAGGCCACATATAGTTTTATTTTATCTTATAATTATATATAAATCAAGCGTAAAAGACAGAATCAGACATTTGTCGTGGGAAATCGATCAGTTAATTCCTTTCATTGTAAGCTGGATCCGTTTCTTGGCAAGATCCACGCTCATAACCTTAACCGTTACGATGTCACCGACGCTGACGACATCCAATGGATGCTTGATGAATTTATCGGACATCTGGGAGATATGCACCAGACCATCCTGATGAACACCGATATCGACAAATGCACCAAAATCGATTACGTTGCGGACGGTTCCCTTTAAGATCATGCCTTCCTTCAGATCCTTCATTTCAAGGATATCACCACGCAGGATCGGCTGTGGCATTTCGCTTCTAGGATCTCTGGCTGGTTTTTCCAGTTCTTTTACAAGGTCGGTGACGGTTACTGTTCCGACACCCAGTTCTTTTGCGAGTGCTTTGATATCACCGGCTGCTTTTGTAATGCCCTTTAACTGACCGGATGCAAGATCATCCATGGAATAACCGAGATGCTGGATCAGTGTTTCAGTAACCTCATAGCTTTCCGGGTGGACAGAGGTTGCGTCCAGTGGATTTGTACCACCAGTGATCCTCATAAATCCGGCACACTGTTCAAATGCTTTCGGGCCAAGTTTAGCAACCTTTAACAGTTCTTTTCTGTTCTTAAAACGGCCGTTTGCTTCTCTGTATTCTACGATATTTTTTGCCAGGGTTTTGTTGATACCGGAAATATGTTCCATCAGAGGAGCGGAAGCGGTATTTAGATCGACACCGACCTGGTTTACGGAATCTTCTACAACAGCGTCTAATGCTTCTGTCAGCTTCTTTTGATTCATATCGTGCTGATACTGACCGACACCGATCGCTTTTGGATCGATCTTGACCAGCTCAGCAAGCGGATCCTGAAGTCTTCTTGCGATTGAAGCAGCACTACGCTGGCCTACATCAAAGTTCGGGAATTCTTCTGTTGCAAGTTTACTTGCAGAGTAGACGGATGCGCCGGCTTCGTTTACGATCACATATTGAATCTTTGTATCCAGCTCATGGATAAGATCTGCAATGATCGCTTCGGATTCACGGGAAGCAGTACCGTTTCCAACTGAGATAAGGGAAATATGATATTTCTTGATCAGATCTTTTAAGATCTTCTTGGATTCTTCCACTTTGTTCTGAGGGGCAGTTGGGTAAATAACCTTAGTGGCGAGCACCTTTCCGGTTGCATCAACGACTGCCAGCTTACATCCGGTACGGAAAGCAGGATCCCAGCCGAGAACCACATGACCATTGATCGGTGGCTGCATTAAAAGCTGCTTTAAGTTGCTGCCAAATACCTTGATCGCGCCATCTTCAGCAGCTTCTGTCAGACTGCTTCGAATATCGCGCTCAATAGAAGGTGCGATCAGACGTTCATAACTGTCAGTTATAGTGTTCCTTAAAATGTCATTTGTATTTGGATTGTCGCGTACGATCACCTGACGGATCAGATAACCGGTGATCTCATCAACTGGTGCTTCAATCTTAACAGAGAGAAATTTTTCCTTTTCTCCACGGTTGATCGCAAGTGTACGGTATCCGGCCATTTTGCGTACAGGTGTGCTGAAATCATAATACATTTCATATACGGATTCTGCTTCCGGATCCTTGGCAGTTGTCATTAAAATACCCTTGTCCATTGTAAGGCTTCGGATTTCTGTACGATATTCAGCGTTATCTGAAATAGATTCTGCAATAATGTCCATAGCTCCGGCGATGGCTTCTTCTGCAGAGTGGACTTCTTTCTCCTCGGATACATAAGCCAGTGCTTCCTCCGGAATCGGCTTATTTGTCATCTGAAGGGAGATGATGTTGGCAAGTCCGGTAAGACCTTTGCTCTGTGCGATTGTCGCACGCGTTTTTCTCTTTGGTTTATAAGGACGATACAGATCTTCCACTGCAACGAGTGTTTCAGCAGCCAGAATTGACTTCTTTAGTTCATCGGTCAGCATGCCCTGTTCTTCGATCGAAGCGAGGACCTTTTCCTTCCGGTCTTCCAGTCCTCTGAGATAAGTGAGCCGTTCATCCAGAGTACGAAGCTGTTCATCGTTTAAAGAACCGGTAGCTTCCTTTCTGTATCTTGCAATAAATGGAATAGTGTTGCCCTCATCAATTAATTTGATTACTTTGTTGACTTGCCATTGTTCCAGGTTTAATTCTTTTTCGAGTGTTTTAGCTATCATTAAAATTACATTCCTAATATATTACAAGAAATTATCTTTTTTTTAATTAATATAATTTCATCTTTTAAAATTGAAATTATAAATTATTGCTAAGAGTATAGCTATTATAAATTTGAGCTTATTTTAAAACTTTATTATATGCTGA
>ENA-OOSB01000855-OOSB01000855.1-human-gut-metagenome-genome-assembly--contig:-NODE-855-length-11546-cov-1.307893_pt1 | contig 11546 bp, 9 predicted proteins | sample MGYA00241173_ERZ501204 | MGnify/ENA primary metagenome ERZ501204 (study PRJEB25962, sample SAMEA1965384) | human gut metagenome | biome: human gut; feature: human-associated habitat; material: faeces...
CGACCCAAATACCCGCTCCGACCTTTGAAATGCCCAAGCCTTCCGCAGCTCCGCAGTTCCAGCCTGCCGCGCCGAAGTCCGCTCAGGGAACTGTTTCCGCACCGGCTCAAATGGCCGCTTCAATCCCGATGCAGCCTCACTCCGCACCCGCACAGGAAAACCCGCGTTCGGGCTTTACACTCGGATACAACAGCTCACGTCAGCAGAGTTACGGCAGTCAGCCTTATTCAAAAGGCTATGATCGCAGTGCTTATCCCTCTGCGCGTGACAGCCGCAGTTACAGCCGCAGCGGGCAAAACTACCCCGCAGGCAATAATTCAGGCAGCTATCGTCAGCCCAGAAACGAGCAGTATTCCTCCAACGATTCAAGCTATCGTCAGCAGCGCGGAAATGATTCTTTCCGCCAGCAGCCGCAGGATCCTTATCAGCAGCAAACCCTTTTCCCGCAGCAGGATTTTTATGCTCAGCAGGGTTATACTGCCCAACCCCAGAGCGGTTTCCAGCCCACTTATCCGCAGCAGGACAGTGCCTATCGTCAACCTGCGGCAGGGTATACAAATCCCGTCATGCCCGGTGCGAATTATCCTGCAAGGCAGGAGGGTTACTACAACGCCGAATACGGAACGAGCAACCCTGCCGTTCCCGAAATGATCGAAGCCGGTGAATGCGATGATGCCGAGGGCATCCTTGAAATTATGTCCGACGGATACGGCTTTCTCAGGCGCGACAACTACCTTCCCGGAACGAACGATGTTTATGTTTCAAACTCCCAGATCCGCCGTTTCCGCCTCCGCACCGGCGATCTTGTAACAGGCAAAACGCGCCAGACAAGAGAGAACAATCGCTATGTTGCTCTTATGTACATCACGGCGATCAACGGCATCAGTCCCGAAGAAGCCGCGCTGCGCAAGCCTTTTGAGGATCTCGTCCCTATCTTCCCGAACGAGCGATTCACCCTTGAAACACCCGGAAACAGCCAAAAGGCGCTTGCAATTCGGCTTATAGACCTGATCTCCCCCATCGGCAAAGGTCAGAGAGGCCTTATTGTTTCTCAACCCAAGGCAGGAAAAACCACCCTGCTTAAGTCCATTGCAAACGGTATTGCTCAAAACTATCCCGATGTTCATCTTATTGTTCTCTTAATCGATGAACGTCCCGAGGAAGTTACCGATATGCAGCGCTCAATTAAGGGCGAAGTTGTTTATTCAACTTTTGACGAACTTCCCGAGCATCACACCCGCGTTGCCGAAATGGTTATGGAACGTTCCATGCGTCTTGTTGAAATGGGCAAGGATGTTGTCGTTCTTATGGACTCCATCACAAGGCTTGCCCGTGCCTATAACCTGACCATCAATTCCACCGGCAAAACCCTGTCCGGCGGAATGGATCCCGGTGCGCTGCATAAACCCAAGCGTTTCTTCGGTGCTGCACGCAACATTGAAGACGGCGGAAGTCTCACGGTTATTGCAACCGCACTTGTTGAAACCGGATCCCGCATGGACGATATGGTCTATGAAGAGTTTAAAGGCACAGGAAACATGGAGATTCATCTGGATCGCAAGCTTTCCGAAAAGCGCATCTTCCCTGCCGTTGACATATATAAGTCCGGCACAAGACGCGAGGAGCTGCTTCTCACGGATGATGAGCTTGACTGCGTCACCCGTATGCGCAGGATGCTCTCCGGCGGAAATACAGCAGAAGTTACGGAACAGGTTATCAACATGCTTGAAAAAGCACCGACCAATGCCGAATTCTGCACGCTCTTCAAAAACTACATTGCAATGTATGAAAAGGATGGCTACATGTCCGCGGGAAGAACGCCGCTCAGACGGTGAGCAATCGCGGTGAGCAATCATTGAATTAACACAGCATTATGCACAAGCCCTCGCCGCAGCATTCGGCGAGGGCTTGATTGAAACAAAAAACAGTACGAATAAAGCCTTCTGCCAATCGGCAAAAGGCTTTTGGCTCCCCCTGTTGGACTCGAACCAACGACACTGCGGTTAACAGCCGCATGCTCTACCGACTGAGCTAAGGAGGAATATTGAATTTGAACATCAGTTCCTTCGAACAAGATGTATTATACACCCATTGGACGTATTATGCAATACCCTTTTGCAAATATAACATCGTGCTCATTGTTGCACGGGCTCAATATAATATTTGTATTTGTTTGGAGCATAAGTCTGTGTTTATGCATCAACCGCCGCCTGTATTCCCGTTTGAATTTCCGGCAATCTCCATGAAGGTCATCATCGCTTCCCAAACCGCTGCTGTCAAAGCAGCGAAACAGGCACAGGCATTGCAAACAGCAATTGCAGTCAATGCCTGCTCTTTGCCGGAAAAGAGCATGTTTGCAAACGGGAGCAAGAACAGCAAGCAGCCGATAATCCTGTTTGCGATGGTGTGCCTCATAATAAACCATCTCAGCGCGACGAATCCCGCAGCAACGCTGCAAGCACAAATTGTGATAACAGCAGCAATCACTCAAATAACCCAATTGTCGAATTGCAGCTTCGGCAGAACATTAGCTGCGTATGATGCCGCAAAGCATAAATCCGATATGCTGTCAAGCATTGCACCCATTTCACTCTCTGTATGCAATTTGCATGTCATCGATCATATCGTACAATCCGCAGTATGCATACACAATACAGAGCTGCACTGTTCCGTACTTAATCGGAAGCAATGCAGCCTATACAGCAATCCGCGTCAAAGTGACAATATTTGCCGCATTGTCATGCAGCACCTTATTTCTGCACTTCATACCCCGCTCCGTTCACTGATTAAAATAAAATAAAAAAACAGCATTTCAACATGAAATGCTGTTTTGTGGCTCCCCCTGTTGGACTCGAACCAACGCATGCTCTACCGACTGAGCTAAGGAGGAATATTCTTTTCTCAACAGCTGCTATTATACCTCCAAGCGATTTAAAATGCAAGGGTTTTTGATAATATATTTATTTTCCGCGCACTTTGATTATTTGCTCAAAGGAGTACTCCGCATACTCATAGATAATCAGATCCAGCTCCTTTCGCACATTGTCGGGCAGTTTAACTCTTCCCATTTGCGGCAGCGGCAGCAGAATCATGCGGCGCAGCGCTTCAGCCGAAAGCGCGCTGATCACGCGGCAGCCGACACCGCAATAATCGCAAAGGGTTCCTCCCTGCACTTTTGAAAATGCAACCTCCTTCTGCTTTCGCAAATCCTTCCCGCAGCGTACGCAATGCGTCAGGACGGGTTTATAGCCGGAAAGGCAGAGCATTTTTGCCGTGGAACAGAGTTCAATGTCTATCGGATTGTTGTCTCCGTATGCAAGAAAGCTCAGTGCATGGTAGCACAAAGGAAAAAGTTCCGCGCCGCCATGATTATACGCAATAATTTCCGCAAAACGAAGAATCTGGTTTGCCGAAACAAGCCTTTCGTAGTCCTCCCTTATCGGATAAAACGATTCCTTAATTGCTGTTGACGAAGCGTACAATATTCCGCCGCGTTCATACACAACAAACTCACCGTAGCAGCACTGCTCTGAAACTGCGTCAGCTGTAACGGAGCTTTTTTTTCGGCAGTTGCGCACGGTACCAGCGACAGCACCGCGTTCCTGCGTGAGGACGGTCAGTATGCGGTCGTTGTCGCGATAATTCGCATATCTCAGTACTATTCCGTTCAGTGTTTCAAATGCCATATTGAATTCATACCGCCGTATCGCGCTGCTCCGCACACCTTACCGACACCGGTAAGCACGTTTGAAAGCCCATGTGTTTTTTTTCGTTTTTCGGGAACACTAAGCTCACTTCGATAAGGCAGCTCGAAGTATTCCCGAATCTGTTACCGCAACGAAAAGGAGGACATGATGAACCATTCAGTCACAGAAAGCGGCACCGCGGACAATCAGGAGCAGCTCTTTTCCGAAACATTTCGCAAAAAAAGCGACAGGGCTCCAAGCAGCGAAAAAGCACAAAAATCTCTTTGGGCCGATTTTGCCGCAACGGGAAATGTTGAAGCTTATCTCAGGTACCGCCGTGCCTTCGGGCAGCGCAAGGATGAATAATCGGCGATTATTGCAAAATCGGCACCGCTCTTCCGCCAAATGTCGTCCGTCGCTTAAAAATCGGGAGTAAAGCCGAATTCTTTCAACGCGGAAGCACTGTTGCGCCAGTCGGGACGAACCTTTACCCAAAGCTGAAGGTTCACCTTTGTTCCGAAAAGCCATTCTATATCACGCCGCGCTTCCGAACCGATGCGTTTGAGCATTCTCCCGCCGTGTCCGATTATGATGCCTTTGTGTGTTTCGCGCTCGCAATAAATTGTTGCAAAAACATCGTGTATCCCGTCTTCACGGAGCTTGATTTTGTCAATGCCTATGCCTATGCCGTGCGGTATCTCATCCCGCAGCAGTTTCAATGCGTTTTCACGTATCATTTCACCGCAGATCGCCCACATAGGCTGATCCGTCACCATATCGTCAGGATAATACTGCGGGCCTTCGGTCAGGTATTTGCAAAGAATCGCTTCAAGTTTATCCACATTTCGGCCCGTCTCCGCGCTTATTGCAACAATATCTTTTATGTAAGGTTCTTTTTCAAGCCGTTCACGAATCTCGTCGATATCTCCGAGACTCACAAGGTCGCTTTTGTTAATTGCGGCAACCACAGCTGTTTTTCCGCATCGTTCGCCGAGCCGGGACAGCAGCAATTCATCCTTTTCGCGTATGCCGACGGAAGCGTCAAGCATTAAAAGTATCGCTTCAACCTCGTTCACGGCATCAAATGCGACTTTCAGCATGTATTCGCCCAAACGATTTTTCGGTGCCGTCACTCCGGGAGTGTCAAGAAAAATTATCTGGTAATCCTTTCTTGATACAATGCCCGTTATCCTGTTGCGCGTTGTTTGCGCTCTGTCGGAAACAATGCTGATTTTTTGCCCGACCATGCGGTTCATCAATGTTGATTTTCCGACATTCGGAGAACCGATTATCGTTACGAATCCGGATCTGTATGCTGATTTATTCTGTGTTTGTGTCATTGTTTACTCCATATCTTTTTTTGAGAACGCAAAGGGCAGAAGTTCGCCGATGGAAAGAATTCTGTATTTGCCTTCCCGATTTATGCAAATAACAGGCATTTCCGCATCACAGAACTCCGCAAGCACCTGCCTGCATACCCCGCACGGGGCCGTAAAATTTTCGCTGTCCGAAGCAACGGCAATTGCTGAAAACTGACGTTCCCCCTCGTAAACCGCTTTAAATACCGCCGTCCGTTCCGCACAGTTTGTGGGCGAATAAGCGGCATTTTCTATATTGCAGCCGCAATACAGCGTTCCGTTTTTTGACATCAGGCAAGCCCCGACGCGAAAATGCGAATAAGGCACATATGCGCGTTCGCGCGCCCTAAGTGCAAGTTCAACGAGCTGATCAATCTTTTGTTCCGTCAGTTCAAAACCATTCATATTTACTCTGTGCATCCATCAATTTGTTTTGCAATTGCGGACATTATTCTCCGCTGATGTTCAAGCATAACTGTTTCATCCTCCGGTCGCATATGATCGAAGCCCAAAAGATGCAGCACTCCGTGAACGGTAAGGAACATCAGTTCGCGCTCCGTCGAATGCCCGAGAGCTGCGCCCTGTTCCGCAGCGCGCGGAACCGAAATCATAATATCGCCCAGGAAATCATCCGGAATGCTGAGTATTTCATCACCTTCATCCGCAGGGAAACTCAAAACATCCGTCGCCCTGTCAACATCGCGATATTCACGGTTGTAAACATGAATCGTTTCATCGTCTGTCAAAACGATCGAAACGCCGCGCCCGGCCGCACCCTCAATCGCAAGAGCGGAAAGCGCGGCCCTCTGCACCGCATCGGTTTCCGACTGTGCCGCATCAAAATTCATGGTTTCAATGCTCACCGCAGAGGATTTAATGTTCCGTTCGGTTCGGTCTTCACCGTTCTTTTTTATTGTGTCTTCATACTTGCTGTTCACTTGTTTTTTCCTCTAAAGGCGGATATTCCACCCTTTCATGATACTGAGCCGAAAGAGTTTTTAAAAAGCTCTGCTCAATTTTTATGATATCTTTTGCCGTAAGCGGTGATTCGCTGAGCTGCCCGTTCTCACGCAGCCAAAGGCCGTTTATCACTTCGTGAACTTTATCCGCAATCATCTCGTGAGTCGGATTTTTCATCGAGCGCACAGCCGCCTCGCAGCAATCGGCAAGCATTATTATCGCGCTTTCCTTGGTGGAAGGTTTGTTTGCTTTGTAGCGGTAAACAGCGGCATCAACCTCCTCGGGCGAACCCGCATCATTCAAGGCCTTGTTATAGAAAAAGCGTACTATTGAATCACCATGATGCTGCGCAACAATTTCAATCACGTCGGACGGGAATTTATGCTTTTTGAGCAAGGTCACTCCGTCACTTTGGTGAGAAATTATCCGGCGTGCACTCTCCTCCGGCGGAAGTTCATCGTGAATGTTATAGTCACGCTGATTTTCTATAAAATGTGCGGGGCTTGTGAGTTTGCCGACATCATGGTAATACGCTGCAACCTTGCATAAAAGTGAGTTCGCATCCACCTCATCCGCCGCCGATTCCGCAAGTGCCGCAACAAGAATGGAATGATGATATGTCCCCGGTGCTTCAAACATCAGCCGCTTTAATAACGGGTTGTTATTGTTCAAAAGGTCATTGAGTCTCGTTTCGGTTGTTACATCGAAAATGCTCTCGCACACAGGCATCAGCCCGACTGCAAGCACGCCGCACAACGCAGAGCTTGCAAGCAGGCTGCAGGCGTCAAGAAGCACATCGGTAATACGGACACCGAAGAAGGCTTGTACACAGATAAGGATAATACCTGAAACAATCCCGCCGATGACGCCGGAAATAATCGGCGAAGTTCTTCCTTTGTTGATTTTCAGTGCAATCACCGCAGCAAAACCGCCGGCGGAAACAGCAGCAAGCATTGACAACGGCTTGTATGCAAGAGCAGCATCGGGCAAACAGGCAAACAGATCTGAATATACTGCCAGCATGGCTGTGCATGCGTATGCACAATGTCTTCCGACAAGCAATGCGGCAAGAATAATCCCGAGGAATGCCGCCGTAAAAGCATATCCGACGCAGGTCGTAAACGCACTCAGCACCGTTGAAACAAGAAGAAGAATTGCTGTTATCAACAGCTGCTTGAGATTTTTCGTTATACGGTTTCTTTCCGCAAACAAAAGCAAGCCGAATCCCGCCGTTGTTGCAAGTGAAGCAACTCCGCAAATCAATGCGCACATCACATACCCGCCGTGGGGAATTCCCGCTTTTGCGCCCGCATCCGCAAGACGCAGATAAAAGGCGAAATACTCTGCAATTGCCGTGCAAGCAAGCACGATAAACGCGCTTCGCGGGGTGACGGCCCTTTTTGTTCCGCCCGCCCCGCCGGCATCTCTGCTGCGTTTTTTGGCTCGTCTCTGCATTTTATCCTCCTGTTGCTTTTATCTGATTATAAAAATCGGAGAAAATCCCGACCGTTCTCTTCCGCCGTGCATTACCTTGAAGCAAAGTTTTCGCAAAGCTTTTCAGCGTTTTGCCGGTCTGAAACCGTCATCCCGTTCGCTTCGCGAACCGGAGCGTTGTTGTCTTGTTCTCCGTCACGAACGGCAGCAGCGCGCTCCGCCGCACGTTCTGCGGCACGTTCCGCCGCTTTTTCATATGCACGAACAATGCGCTGAACCATCTCATGGCGAACAACATCCCGCGCAGTGAGATAAACGATGCTCAAACCTTCAACGTCATTCAAAACGCGAAGCGCATGAATAAGTCCGCTTGTTTTTTCCCGCGGGAGATCTATCTGAGTAATGTCACCCGTCACAACGACACGTGAACCCTTGCCAAAGCGCGTAAGGAACATTTTCATCTGTTCAACGGTGCAGTTCTGTGCTTCATCCAAAATAATATACGCATCATTCAGCGTACGTCCGCGCATGTATGCAAGCGGGGCAACCTCGATCACCCCGCGCTCAGATAAAATGCGGAAGTTTTCCGAACCGAGAAAATCATAAAGCGCATCGTAGAGCGGTCGCAGGTAAGGGTCAACTTTGTTTTGCAGATCTCCCGGCAGGAATCCGAGCTTCTCCCCCGCTTCCACCGCAGGCCTTGTGAGGATGATTCGGCTGACTTCCTTGTTTTTGTATGCAAGCACGGCCATTGCAACCGCAAGATATGTTTTGCCCGTGCCCGCAGGACCCACTCCGAAAACGACTGTGTTGTGTTTCAGTGCGTTTATGTAACGCTTCTGCCCCAGTGTTTTGCACTTTATCTGCTTGCCCTTGCTTGTGAATGCAATAACATCATCCGCAAGCTCAAGAATCAGCTCCGAATTGCCTTCCCGCGCAAGGTCAATTGCGTATCGTATGCGCCCTCTGTCAATACTCTCACCGCGTTTAATTAACGAAAGCAGTTTTTCAACTACATTGCGCGCAATATCCACTGCACTCTGCTTTCCGCTGATATTGATCTTTTCGGAATCGGCAGCGATGTTCGTGCCGGTTTCGGCTTCGATTATTTTGAGATTTTCGTCAAAGACGCCGAACAGTTTTATTATCTCGTCCATGGACTCAATCTCCGTAAATTCGGTCACGGTCGGTTCATCAACAACTGCCTTGCCGTTGAGCATATTGCCTGCATCGGCAGTGCTTTCCGTATCCGTCGATTCGTTTATTTCGTATCTTTTCTCAGTCGGCATATGTTCTTTTCCCTTATTTTGCATATCCTGTTTTTTATGATTACAACCTCGGTCGGACTTTTTGCTTAAAAGCCGCGGAATAAACACACTTTCGCATCGGTCGTATCGTTTAAAGCAATTTCAAACTTTCCGCTTCGCGCCTTGTTGATTTTCAATCAGTAATACTGAATGTATCCGATGTTTTCAATCGTTTGAACATTCAAAACGGCAATAAGCGTTCCGTCCGCTTGCTGTATGAAATCGGTTGATTTTGCAATTATTCTTGCATCCTTCGGAATCGATGATTTCATTTCGGCGTCAAGCTTCGCGTTCGCTGCTGCTGTCATCTCATCGTATGTAAGATTTTTTTCCGCAACAACAAGCTCATGCGCCCTGCCTTTGTAAACACGGACAGGCAGAAGCCCTGCATCCAATGTTTGGCAGGATTCAAGCGTAATTTCAAATTCATCATAGAGCACGCGGGATTCCCGAGTAATTTTCTTTCCTTTAAATAGGGTCGGAAAACTTATTTGCGTGTATTCGCAGCTGTTCCCGCTTTGGCAAAGTTTGGGAGCTGTTTTTCCGATTTCAACAGAAAACCGATAAGCAACCTGACCCGTTATTGTTCCGCGGGAATGCACAAGTACGCGCTCCGACGAACCTTCCGGGGTTATATCCCCATCAATCAAAAGCTGTCCCCGCCGAACAGCTGCGCCCTTCCTGACGGCAGCATTGCCTTTGTTTGCAACTATGCTGAGGATTACGCAGTCCTTGTCCGCATATATGCCGCAAGGTTCCGTGTTTTCTTCCGTTGAGGCAGCGGAATTGTATTCACTGACGTTGATTTTCAGCACAACGCCGCAAATACCCGCATCCGCAAAGCTCAACGTCGGCAGCGCATTCAGAAGCGAATCGGCAACGCGCTCAGCATTCAACTTGGCTGACGGCATTCCTATGCGTACTCCGCAATCCGCAACCACCGAAAGAATTTCGGACGGCTCCAACGCATCACATCCGGAAATATCAATCAGCAGCACTCGGTGCGACAATATGCACATGGCTGCAAAGCCGATAATCAATACTGCAATCAGCATGAAACGCGATTTAAGTGATCTCAGCAGCACAGGCAGCCCGCGCTGCTCAAGAACGCACGCTTCCCCGCCGTGCAATTCCGTCAACTCAACAAGCGGCATGCAGCTGCCTGTCTCCGTGACGGCTGTTATCGTGCTTTTATTTTCGCGCTCGATATTGTGCAGAGATATGCCCTCCGCCAGCAAAAGATTAACCATTTTTTCCGGGCGCATGCACCTCATCCTTATTTTAACATATCCCCGAGTAAATTTCCACAAAAACATATATCTGTCCGCCGCTCCGATTTCCTTCTATTTTTCTTTGCAGAATGATGTATTCGAATCATTTTCCGTGCCCGCCGACCACGGTCTTCAGCGTGAGCTTTCATATTCGACCGCAGCTATTTCGCCCGTGCATACAACGGTCTGCTTATCCGCGCAGCAGATTCTGAGTTCGGTTCCGGCAATGCTCAGTATTCCGAGTGCGGTATGCAGCCGAACCTTTGAATCCGAAAATTCCAGCACGCCGCGGTGATTCTCTATTTCCGCAGTATTTCTTCCGAATATGCGTATGCACGGCACGTTGTCAAGCGTACCCTCCGGCAGATCAAGCTTAGTCAGCAAAGCACCCGTTGCCTTGCTCATGCGATATTTTTTGCATTCTGTTTCGTTCCTCATGCAATAATAATATGAGCAGACCCGTGCATTATATGTTGTTCTGCATAATTCGGCTGCGCAAAGTAATCATATATCATGCGTGTGCATAACAATTTGGCTTTGCAAAGGAGCTTTGAATTTATTGTTTCCATGAAAACAGCGCCCCCGAATCGACAGCGGATTCAACGCTGTTTTTTATCGAAACCCGTTGCCCCCAAACGGAAAATGTTGTAAAATAGAGCTGCGGTTAGCCCATGCTTACACATCATGCCTTGCATCGGGCAATCCGCAATTATGCTTACAGGAGGTTTTCTTTCTATGATAAAGGAATATTCAATCAGCGGAATGAGCTGCGCCGCCTGCTCCGCCTCGGTTGAACGCGCCGTTCGCCGCATTTCCGGAGTTGACGCTGCAAGCGTCAATCTTTCAACAGAAAAGCTTTTTGTACGAAGTGCAAGTGACCTTTCCGATGAAATTTTTGCCGCCGTGCAAAAAGTCGGTTTCGGCATCGCTCCGGTCGTTTCGGCGAAGAAGCAATCCGCTATCGATGCCGAGCGGCGTCGGCTTGATATCAAAAAAAGGCGCAGCAACCTTATCCTTGCCGCAGTGTTTGCAATTCCGCTCTTTTATATTTCAATGGGGCACATGGTAGGGCTTCCTGTCCCCGCGTTCATCACCGAACCGCGGGCTTTCGCCGTTACGCAGATGATTCTGCTGCTGCCCGTGCTTTTTGCCGGCAGAGCATTCTATGTGCGCGGAATCAAGGCGATATTCGGACTGCACCCGAATATGGATTCGCTTATTGCCGTCGGCACAATTGCATCAATTGCCTATTCCGTTTACTCAACCGTACTGATATTCAAAGGACAGCACCATATGATGCATGAAGGGCTGTATTTCGAATCCGCCGGTGTTATCATCACTCTCGTCATGTTGGGCAAATACCTCGAACAGCGTGCAAAATCCCGCACGGGCGATGCCATTGCAAAGCTCATCGGGCTTGCACCGGACACCGCATGTGTTGTTGCAAAAGACGGAAGCGAAAAGCAGGTTGACGTTGATGAGCTTGTTGTGGGTGAGATCATCCGCGTTCGCCCCGGTGAGCGCATCCCC
>ENA-OOSB01000859-OOSB01000859.1-human-gut-metagenome-genome-assembly--contig:-NODE-859-length-11534-cov-2.382612_pt1 | contig 11534 bp, 7 predicted proteins | sample MGYA00241173_ERZ501204 | MGnify/ENA primary metagenome ERZ501204 (study PRJEB25962, sample SAMEA1965384) | human gut metagenome | biome: human gut; feature: human-associated habitat; material: faeces...
GCTGTAGTAGCAGCAATAGCCAAAGGAAAATTACGCAAACTCCAAACAGATAATAACCATAATCCATTATGGAAAAAGGCCATTGCCGCTATTCATGATATCTATTTAGGTAAATGCCCTGAAAAATTCACTTATAAAGGAAAAGAATACACTCCCCATTCATTCTTCGAATCAACAGGATTAAATCCAAATGATTACATTTCATTAACCTCGTATACCCACCATCCGTTCTACGAACCATTTGTCCTTGAAATTCAAGACAACTGGCGTTGGGGACAATCATACAACCTTCCCATTGATGAATTCATGCAGGTTTTTGACAATGCCATTAATAACGGCTATCCAATCGCATGGGGATCTGATGTCAGTGAACAAGGTTTTACACGTGATGGCGTAGCTGTTATGCCCGACACGGAAAAAGTACAAGAACTAAGTGGGTCAGACATGGCTCATTGGTTGAAAATGAAACCGGAAGAAAAGAAACTGAACACCAAACCACAACCTCAGAAATGGTGTACACAAGAAGAACGCCAGGAAGCATATGACAATTGGGAAACAACCGACGATCATGGCATGTTGATTTACGGTATAGCTAAAGACCAAGAAGGAAATGACTATTATATGGTAAAGAATTCTTGGGGAAAAGCTGGAAAATACGAAGGCTTATGGTACGCCTCAAAAGCATTCGTTCGTTACAAAACCATGAATATCGTAGTCAATAAAAATGCACTGCCTAAAGAAATTGCTAAAAAATTAGGCATCAAATAATCCGCTACTATACAATACTTTACCGCTAATTCCATAAAATATATATGGAATTAGCGGTTTTTTTATTTGTTTTTTCCTAACTTTACGGATTGATTGGGTAAGTATAACTAGAAAATGGTATCATCCCGTCTCCGAGAGCAGAAAAAAGAAAAAACAATATATAAAATGAATCACAAATGGAATTATCAACCTCCAAGCCAAGAACAGACAGAAGCAGCTAAAGCATTAGCAAAGGAAACAGGGATCAGCCCGATTCTTTGTAAGCTGTTGCTGGAAAGAGGTATAACCTCAGCAGCAGAGGCTAAAAGATTTTTCCGTCCCCAGCTTAACGAGCTACACGACCCATTCCTGATGAAGGATATGAGCATTGCCGTAGAACGGCTCAATCAAGCTATGGGCAGGAAAGAACGTATCATGGTTTATGGAGATTATGATGTAGACGGTACAACAGCTGTAGCATTGGTATACAAATTTCTCCAGCAGTTCTATTCGAACATTGACTACTATATTCCCGACCGATATAATGAGGGCTACGGAGTATCAGTAAAAGGAGTGGATTATGCCTGTGAAACAGGTGTAAAACTTATTATTGTGTTAGATTGCGGTATTAAAGCCGTAGAGGAAATTGCTTATGCAAAAGAAAAAGGTATCGATTTCATCATCTGCGACCACCATGTACCTGATGATATATTGCCACCAGCCGTAGCTATTCTGAATGCCAAACGGGCAGACAATACGTATCCTTACGATCATCTTTCAGGGTGTGGTGTAGGCTTCAAATTCATGCAGGCTTTCGCTTTGAATAATGGCATTGAATTTCATCAACTAACTCCTTTATTAGATTTGGTTGCTGTCAGTGTAGCATCAGACATCGTACCTATCATGGGAGAGAACCGAGTGCTGACACATCATGGTTTAAAGCAGTTGAACTCCAATCCCAGTGTAGGTCTGAAAGCTATTATTGATGTATGCGGATTATCAGAAAAAGAAATTACCGTAGGTGATATCGTATTCAAGATAGGTCCGCGCATCAACGCATCCGGACGTATACAGAACGGAAAAGAAGCGGTGGAATTGCTCATAGAAAAGGACTTCTCGGCAGCATTAGAGAAAGCCAACCAAATCAACCAATACAATGAAACCCGTAAAGATCTGGATAAGACCATGACCGAAGAGGCCAACCAAATTGTAGACCACTTGGAAGGACTAGCAGACCGGCGTTCCATTGTCATCTATAATGAAGCGTGGCACAAAGGTGTTATCGGTATCGTAGCTTCACGCCTTACAGAGATTTATTATCGCCCGGCAGTTGTATTAACCCGTACAGATAATCTAGCAACTGGTTCTGCCCGTTCCGTATCAGGTTTCGATGTTTACAAAGCTATCGAATATTGTCGTGACTTGTTGGAAAATTTTGGAGGACACACTTACGCTGCAGGACTATCCATGAAAGTGGAAAATGTGGAAGAATTCACCCGCCGTTTTGAGACCTATGTCACAGAACATATTTTGCCGGAACAGACTAGTGCTGTAATAGATATTGATGCAGAAATTGACTTCCGGGATATCACTCCGAAGTTCCATGCCGACCTGAAAAAGTTCAATCCCTTCGGACCAGACAACCACAAACCTATCTTTTGTACACATAATGTATATGATTATGGTACCAGCAAAGTAGTAGGTCGTGATCAGGAGCATATCAAGTTGGAATTGGTAGACAATAAATCAAACAATGTGATGAATGGCATCGCTTTCGGACAAAGTTCACAAGCACGCTATATTAAGACCAAACGTTCTTTTGATATTTGTTATACCATTGAAGAGAATACGCACAAGCGTGGTGAAGTACAATTGCAAATAGAAGATATAAAACCCAGTGAGGAATAATGGTAAAAATTTATCTTTGAAATATGTCAAAACTTTAATGACGTTATCAGATACTTATCAGAATAATAAGATGACAAGTCATTGGGGTTTTGACATAATTTTCTTATTCTCCTTCCAATGACCTATAAAGAAATTCTAAAACAATATTGGGGATATGATAACTTTCGGGGCATACAGAAAGAAATCATTGAAAGTATAGGCAACGGTCACGACACGCTAGGATTGATGCCTACCGGTGGCGGCAAATCCATTACCTTCCAAGTACCAGCTTTAGCACAACCCGGATTATGTTTAGTTATCACACCTCTTATTGCCCTGATGAAGGACCAGGTACGCAATTTACGCGACCGGGGTATCAAAGCTTTAGCAATTTATTCAGGCATGACGCGCGAAGAGATCATCGTTGCATTGGAAAACTGTATCTTCGGCGACTATAAATTCCTTTATATTTCTCCGGAAAGACTGGATACTGAAATATTCCGTAACAAACTACGGAACATGAAGGTAAGTATGATCACAGTAGATGAGTCACACTGTATATCTCAATGGGGATATGATTTCCGCCCTGCTTATCTGAAAATTGCAGAAATTCGAGAACTCCTTCCTGACATACCTATATTGGCACTGACAGCAACTGCCACTCCGGAAGTAGTAACAGATATTCAAACAAAACTAAACTTTAAAAAAAACAGTCAGGTTTTCCGAATGAGTTTCGAAAGAAAAAACTTGGCTTATATTGTACGTCCTACAGAAAATAAACAGGAAGAGCTATTACATATTTTAAATAGTGTGCCCGGCTGCGCCATTGTCTATACCCGCAACCGGAAACGCACACGTGAAATTGCCGAACTACTGGTCAATAACGGCATAACTGCCACTTTCTATCATGCCGGTTTGAATAATGATGTAAAAGATCAACGTCAAAAAAGCTGGCTCACCGGAGAAAGCCGTACTATGGTAGCAACCAACGCTTTCGGCATGGGTATCGACAAGCCAGATGTACGTATCGTTATCCACATAGATATGCCTGATTCTCCTGAAGCCTATTTTCAAGAAGCCGGACGAGCAGGGCGTGACGGGCAGAAAGCATATGCTGTTCTGCTATACGCCCAAAGTGATAAAACCACTCTCAACAAACGTATCAGTGATACATTTCCCGACAAGGATTATATCCGAAAAGTGTACGAAGATATCAACTACTATTTTCAAATGGCCATGGGAGACGGTATAGGTTGCACCTTTGCTTTTAACTTGGATGAATTCTGTCGTAACTTCAAACATTTCCCCGTACAAGCAGACAGCGCTTTAAAGATTCTGACCCGTGCCGGATATTTAGAATATACGGACGAGCAAGATAATGCTTCACGTATTCTTTTCACTATGAAACGCGACGAACTCTATAAACTACACGAGAATGATACAGATACAGAGAAACTGATAAACATCATCTTGCGTTCTTATACAGGATTATTTACTGATTATGCCTATATTAACGAAGATTCCTTAGTAATCCGTTCCGGATTAACCCGCCAACGAATCTATGAAATTCTACTGACGCTAACTCGTAGACATATCATACATTACATTCCACGGAAAAAGACACCTTATATTATATATACCCGTGAACGGCAAGAAAAGAATCGCCTTGTCCTAACTCGGGAAATATACGAAGACCGAAAAAAAAGCTATACCACCCGAATCAAGGCTATGATAGAATATGCCACAGCCGATGATAAATGTCGTAGCCGAATGCTACTCAGATATTTTGGAGAAAAGAACGAACACAACTGCGGACAATGTGATGTATGCCTTAACAAACATCATTCAGGAATAAAACAGGGGGAATTTCAAGAATTGGAAAAACAAATCAAACAGCTATTACAGGCAAACGCCATGCCTGTTTCAGAACTACTGAACCAATTGAATAGCAATCGTGAAAAAGCGGAAAAGGTACTCTCCTACCTACTTTCCGAAGAAATAATACAATTAAAAAATGGAATTCTTTCTGTATAAATCGTATCTTTGCCATTGATTTATTAACCTTTTACCCCAACAGAATATGAAAAAAATGCATCTGGCAATCATTTGTCTTTTTACCGGTTGTACTATCTTTGCCCAAAACATAGATGTACAGCCCATCCCTCAACAAGTTTCCAAACAAGGCGGACAAATCAATTTACCTGAAACTTACCAGCTCTTGGGAGAAACTGAAGCTAATCCATATGCCGTACAAGAATTAAAAGATTTATTAGGTGGAAAACACCCGGCCAATACCGGTTTGCGCATTTATATTGGAGAAAAAGGAGACAAATCTATCCGCAAGTTTACTCGTCAAATCCCCAACCAAAAGGAAGGTTATTATCTATCCATCAATAATAAGGAAATAATTCTGGCAGGGAACGATGAACGTGGAACCTACTATGCCTTGCAAACCTTAAAACAATTGCTCAAAGATAACCAATTACCGATAATAGAGATACAAGACTATCCGGCCATATGCTACCGTGGTGTCGTAGAAGGATTTTACGGGACTCCCTGGAGCCATAATGCCCGTCTTCGCCAACTTCAATTTTATGGTGAAAACAAAATGAACACCTATATATACGGTCCTAAAGATGATCCTTACCATAGTTCTCCCAACTGGCGCTTGCCTTACCCCGAAAAAGAAGCAAAACAATTACAGGAATTAGTAAAAGTAGCCCAAGAAAACGAAATAGATTTTGTTTGGGCCATCCATCCAGGGCAAGACATCAAATGGAATAAGGAAGACCGTGAACTATTATTGGCAAAATTTGAAAAGATGTATCATCTCGGTGTCCGTTCTTTTGCCGTCTTCTTTGATGATATTTCAGGAGAAGGTACTAACCCTGTGAAACAAGCAGAACTGCTGAACTACATAGATGAACATTTTGTAAAAGTAAAACCAGATGTAACTCCCCTTATCATGTGTCCCACGGAATACAATAAAAGTTGGTCCGACCCTGCTAAAGGATATCTTACGACTTTAGGAGACAAACTGAATCCATCCATACAAATTATGTGGACAGGAGACCGAGTTATTTCCGATATTACCCAAGATGGTATTCAATGGATAAACGACCGGATTAAACGTCCGGCATATATATGGTGGAACTTTCCTGTTTCCGATTACGTTAGAGATCATCTGCTCATGGGACCAGTATATGGAAACGATACTCAAATAGCCCATCAGATGTCTGGCTTTGTAACTAATCCGATGGAACATGCCGAGGCTTCTAAAATAGCTATTTATAGTGTAGCCTCATACGCTTGGAATCCCCAAAAATATAACAGTGAAAAAACTTGGAAAGATGCTATTATGAACATTTTGCCCGATGCAGCCACTGAATTGGAATTCTTTGCTGCCCACAATTCGGACTTGGGTCCCAATGGACATAAATATCGCCGAGAGGAATCTGTAAATCTCCAACCTACAGCGCAAAGCTTTACTGAAAGTTACATAAAAAATAAAACTTACACTGAAAAAGATTTCTCTATTCTACAAGAAACCTTCAGCCAGATGATTGAATCAAGTGATATTTTAGTCGCCCATGCTGATAAAAATCCGATTATAGTAGAAATCATGCCTTGGCTTTATCAATTCAAACTATTGGGAGAAACCGGAAATGAAGTATTGGCAATGGTCAAAGCATACGACAAAAATGACCAATCTTTATTTATGCGTAAATACAAGCACGTGAAAGCCTTGCAACAACAAATGTTTCAAATTGACCAGACATACAACCAAAACCCTTACCAGCCGGGTATAAAGACAGCAGGAAGGGTAATCAAGCCATTGATTGATCAAACTTTCGCCACCGTCACGCAATGCTATAACCAAAAATATAGTACACTGCTGAATGCTGAAACCGACTATATGCCGCATAAACTAATAAGCGATATCAGTCAGATAAAGAACTTACCTTTACAGGTAAAGATAAACCGCATTCAGATTTCTCCGGCGCTGGAAGTTATCAAATGGCCCGGTAATGGTTCATTGACTATCGAACTGGATCAAGTTTATCCCGGAGAAAATATAGAGATAGATTTCGGGAAACCGGAAATCGCAACTTGGGGAAGCCTTGAGATATCTGCAAATGGAAAAGATTGGAGTAAAGTAAACTTTACACAAGAAAAGAACCTACTGACTGCCAGTTTACAACAGAAACCAATAAAGGCAGTACGTTTTACCAACATGCAGCATCAGGAACAAGAAATTTACCTCAGACGATTTATTATAACAATAGACAAATAAAACAACTATAAATTATGGGCTTATTTAAATCCTTATTCGGCGGAAACAACATCCCCGAAACCGAAAAAGAGAAAAATGATAAAAAGAACTTCGAGATTTTAAAATACGATGGCATCCGCGCCCAACGTATGGGTAAACTACCTTATGCCATTAAATGTTTTGAAGAGGCAGTTGCCATCAACGATGAATTAGAAACTCTCAGCCTGCTAGCCACTGCTTATACACAGGCGAACCGACTAGATGACGCCCGTATCACACTAGACCGCATGGCTACAAAAGATCCTGAACAAGTAAACACCTTCCTTTCACTAGCTGGCATCTGCTATATGCAGGAAGATTACGAAAATATGAAGGATGCCTGCCAAAAAGCTTTGGTTTTAGATAATAAGAACCCCCTATCTTTCTATTTGACAGCAAAAGCAGCTATCGGCATGAAAGATGATATCACCGCCATCGCTATGCTGACTAAAGCTATCGTATTGAAAGAAGATTATACCGAAGCATACCAGCTACGCGCTGAAGTACTTTGGAAAATGAAACAAGCAAAAGATGCTGCTGAAGATATACAAAAGTTACTCAGCCTCAATCCCGACGACGAACAAGCCTTGCTCTTGAAAGGAGAAATTCTAGCCGCCACCAATGAACCGGAACAAGCACAAGAATGTTTTAATCAAGTATTGTCACTCAATCCGTTCAATGAAAAGGCCTATATCCTGTCAGGCGAACTATATCTGGCAAACAAAGATTTTGACAAAGCATTGGCTATATATGATGAAGCCATTGAAATCAATCCAAACTTTTCCAAAGCATATCATGAACGAGGACGTATCAAATTACTTAAAGGAGACAAAGACGGATCTGTGGAAGATATGAAGAAAGCAATAGAACTGGCTCCTGAAAATGAAATTAATATTAGCGGTCAATACAATAATTATGAAAACATGACTAAGAATGTTCCGTTTTAAAAGCGGAACATTTCAATTCGTTTTATTGTTTATTTATATACAAAATAAGCAAAAAACACATGAGCGTAAAAGAACAATATTGGAAATACTCCCTTATCACCATTATACTGGGATTAGGACTTATTTTATTTATAAAAATGTCTCCTTTCATGGGAGGTATTTTAGGAGCATGCACCATTTACATTATGGTAAGAAAACAAATGTTTTATCTTACCCAAGAAAAGCATTTCAAAAAAAGCATTACAGCCATTTTACTCTTGATAGAAGCTATTATGTGCTTTCTTGTACCTTTATCATTGGCCGTATGGTTATTGATCAATAAATTACAAACGGTAAACGTAGATACGACAGGTTTTATCCATACGGTAACCAATCTTGCCGATTGGCTCCATACCAAGACGGGATATGACTTACTAAATGCGGAAAACATTTCATCCATAGCCTCAATTCTTCCTGCCATCGGACAGTTTCTGATGGGAAGTATCAGTAGCTTTGCCGTTAATGCTTTCGTATTGGTTTTTGTTCTCTATTTCATGCTAATTGGCGGAATTCAAATGGAAAAATATATCTATGAGTTACTTCCTTTCAGCGATACAAACAAAAAAAATGTACTGAAAGAAATTAATATGATTGTAAGGAGTAATGCGATAGGTATTCCCTTACTAGCAGTCATTCAAGGAGGAATAGCTACATTAGGTTACTATTTATTTGATGTACCCAGCGCGCTATTGTTTGGCTTCCTGACCTGCTTTGCCACCGTCATTCCTATTGTAGGAACAGCATTGGTATGGTTCCCGCTAGCTGCCTATCTTGCTCTTTCAGGAGATTGGACACATGCCATCGGATTACTTCTTTATTGTGGATTAATTGTAACAAACATTGATAATCTCATCCGTTTTATTCTGCAAAAGAAGATGGCAGACACCCATCCACTCATCACCATTTTTGGAGTAGTCATCGGACTTTCTTTATTCGGATTCATGGGTGTCATATTCGGACCGTTATTGTTATCCATCTTCATTTTATGCGTGAATATTTTCAAGACGCAATACTTAAAATAATCACTTTATATATAGTTGATAAGCATCCGCCAGTTGTTTCATCGCCTTTTCGATGATACAACGCGGACTTGCCACATTTAAACGCATAAAGCCAATACCTTCCTTACCAAACATCTCCCCGTCATTCAATGCCAAATGCGCTTTATCTACAAAGAATTCATTCAAATCTTTCTGGCTCAACTTCAGTTCACGGCAATCCAGCCAAACTAAATAAGAAGCCTCCGGACGAATGGCCTTGATTTTAGGTGCATGATTTTTCAAAAAATCGTCTACAAAATCTATATTTCCTTGTATATATGCCAAACATTGGTCAAGCCATTCCGTACCATGACTATAAGCAGCCTCAACAGAAAGAAAAGCAAAGACATGTCCCATATCCAACTCACCGGCATCCATATAGATACGGAAACGTTTACGCAAATCTTCATTAAAAATAAGAGCATGTGAGGCAGATAGTCCCGGCATATTAAAAGCCTTGCTAGGAGACATAAAAGTAACAGAGTTCATTCGAGCCTTTTCACTGACAGTAGCAAAAGGACGATGTGTATGAGGAGGTAAAGTCAAATCCGCATGAATTTCATCCGAGAAGACCAATACTTTCTCATCATAACAGATATCAGCTATCGCTCGTAACTCTGCTTCAGTCCACACAACGCCACCCGGATTATGAGGATTACATAAAATAAACAGCTTACAACCTTTAATCTGTTCACGAAAAGTATCCAAATCCATACGATACATGCCGTTTTCCCATTTTAACGGATTGGTAACCAAAGTGCGCTCATTACGAGTAGTAACCCATGCAAAAGGATGATAAACAGGAGGTTGAATCATTACCTTATCCCCTTTCTGAGTAAAACAATTCATAGCCATACCGATGCCTGGTACAATGCCGGGAACAAAATTTATCATTTCCTTGGTCACAACCAGATCATAACGCTGTTTTACCCAGTTTATAATCGCATTATAATAGCTATCTGGTTTACCTGTATACCCTAGAACTTCATTTTCGCAACGTTTACGGATAGCATCTGTTACAAAAGGAGCTGTGGCAAAATCCATATCAGCCACCCATAAAGGAATCAAATCCGTACGTCCCCAAATATGCTTCAGCCCTTCTACTTTCTCAGCAGACGTACCGCTGCGATCTATCACTTTATCAAAATTGTATCTCATTGTTTCTATTTTTAGGAATTGTCGCCCAAATATAGGAAATTTCTACATTGGGCGACATTAATTCCCTTATTTTTTCAAGGCTTCAATTACCTGAGGCATCATTGTCCAAACAAAGTTTTCACTTTGTGCTGTATAAAAATTACCATCAACAACCGATTTTTCATCAGTAGCCATCCCTTTACTTACAGCCGGTTTTGCCAAAGGATGCACAGCTAATCTCTTTCCCTCTGTAATTCCAGCAAAATCAAACAACAGGCCTGCAGCACAATGACCTATCAGGATCTTTCCTTTCCCAGCAAATGCTTTCAAGACCGACATCAAGTCCACATTATAAGGCTTATCCGCATTTTGAGCGAATACAGGAACCGCATCCCCACAGGCAAAAACCAAAGCATCAAAATCATCCTCATGCCCTATAAGATTTGCAATCACATCATCGGCCACCAATTCAATACCCGAGTTTGTTTTAATTTCCTTTGTTTCCGCCACTGCATACACCTTATAGGATATAGCATTTTCAAAAAACGCTTCCAAATATTGGAACAAACCGAATCCGTTCACCGGATTTACTGCTAAAACAGCTACTTTCTTTGCCATAATCTTAACTAATTATAAGTGAAACAATAAATTTATCTAGTAAAACAATAGTTATCTTTAGTAAGTTTATTACTTTTGTGATACAAATGTAAGTATCCTTCTTCCAAAAAACAAGAAGGCACCTGTAGATAAGGAACTTACATAGAGGTAACCATTGTTGAACGACAAGGAAATAGGAAATGTTAAAAAAAATGAAAAATTTTCATCCGGATGATAATTGTCCTGTACGGAATGTATTGTGCAGGCTTGGTGATAAGTGGTCTATGCTAGTTCTTATCACATTAAATGCTAACGGAACCATGCGATTTTGCGATATTCATAAGACAATAGCCGATATCTCACAACGCATGCTGACTGTAACCCTGCGCACACTGGAAACTGACGGACTAGTGAGCCGGAGAGTATATGCCGAAGTTCCGCCACGAGTTGAATACTGCCTGACGGAAAGAGGACTGAGTCTGATACCCCACCTTGAAGGACTGGTCAATTGGGCTTTGCAGCAAATGCCGGGGATTATGGAAAGCAGAGAAAAAAATGATTCAGTTCAGAAACCCATGTAAAGTGACCGGGAGAAAAGAATATACCTCCATAACCGGACATGGTTCATTTGCAGAATAGGGCAAGAACTGTCCCTATTAATAAAACAATACCTGCAAGCAAAGTGATGAAAACCAATTTACCTTTAAGAAAACTGTTGCGCTCCTTTTCTTCCCATTCCCGGGTTTCATGGGCAATATGCTCCAGTTGCTCATACGACACATTACACTCCGAACGTTTGCCCTTCACATCAAGCAGACGATTCCTTGT
>ENA-OOSB01000866-OOSB01000866.1-human-gut-metagenome-genome-assembly--contig:-NODE-866-length-11494-cov-2.128683_pt1 | contig 11494 bp, 10 predicted proteins | sample MGYA00241173_ERZ501204 | MGnify/ENA primary metagenome ERZ501204 (study PRJEB25962, sample SAMEA1965384) | human gut metagenome | biome: human gut; feature: human-associated habitat; material: faeces...
TGGCCGCGGAATACATGTACTGGTTTGTGCCCTTCCTGGTGTTCAGCGCGCTGCTCAGCTCGGGCATGTTCTTCGTGCGGCTCGACGGCTCGCCCAACTATGCCATGGTGTGCAACATCGTTCCCGCGCTCATCAACATTTTCCTCGACTGGCTGTTCATCTACGTCTTCCGGTGGGGCATGTTCGGCGCGGCACTGGCCACCAGCCTGGGCTACATCATCGGGGCACTGATGATACTGGTCTACCTGCTGCAACGCCGGCACGTCATCCGCCTGGAACGCATCAAGCTGAGCCGGAAGAGCCTGCGGCTGACGGTGCGCAACGTGGGCTACATGATGCGACTGGGCCTCTCCACCTTCCTCTGCGAAGCGGCCATTGCAACCATGATGTTTGTGGGCAACTATGTGTTCATCCACTATTTGGGCGAAGACGGCGTAGCGGCCTTCAGCATCGCCTGCTACTTCTTCCCCATCATCTTTATGATATACAACGCCATCGCCCAGTCGGCACAGCCCATCCTGAGTTACAACCACGGAGCGGCACAGCCCGAACGGGTACGGTCGGCCTTCCGCCTGGCGTTGTGGACGGCTGTGGCGTGCGGTGTGGCGGCGTTCCTCGTCACGGAGTTCTTCACCGAAGAGATTGTGGGTATGTTTGTCGACACCCGCTATCCGGCCTACGACATCGCCGTGCAGGGACTTCCGCTCTTTGCCGCAGGCTTCGTGTGCTTCGGAGTAAACATCGTGTCCATCGGCTATTTCCAAAGTGTAGAGCGGGCACGTCCGGCTATGATGATTACAGTTTTGCGTGGGTTTGTTTTTATGGTACTTTGTTTATTTGGCTTGCCGTTGCTATTGAAGGTGCCAGGGATATGGCTGGCGGTTCCTTTGGCGGAAATACTTACTTTTTTAGTGATAATGGTAATTTATTATCGTAAACATCAATGGGTTCGCAGATGATTTTTTACCTTTGTGGTAATTAATCGGGTGGATATATGGATGCATTCATACAGAAGTTTTGTGAGAAATATAGTTTGCCAATAGCTTTGAGCTTGCAGTTGTTGGATAATATGGAGAAGTTCACTTTTCGTAAAGGAGATTTTCTTGTACAGGAAGGCGGGCGGAACTCAAACTTCTATATTGTAAGTAAAGGAATCTGGCGGGGGCATTACCTTAATGACGGGGTAGATGTTTCCGTCTGGTTTGCTTCTGAAGGGGAGGCCATCTTCTCGTCATGGGGATATGTGGAAAATACAGCTTCGTTGGTTTCTATCGAAGCGATGTGTGACAGTGAACTTTATGGTATTTCGAAGGCAAAACTCGAAGTATTATATGCCGAATCTGTTGAACTGGCTAATTTTGGAAGACGATTGTTCGAACAGCAGCTTTTAGGGCTTGAAAGTTGGATGATAACGGGAGGAAGCCCCCGGGCCAAAGAACGTTATCTTACTTTGTTGGAAGAGAATCCGGAACTGTTGCAGTATGTACCTCTGAAGCATATCGCTTCTTATTTATGGATTACCCCACAGTCGTTAAGCCGTATCCGTGCCGAATTGGGGAGAAGGAAAAAAGACCAATGACAATTTTAGCATTTACGGGGTTGGTTTTTTCGTATGGAAACGCATTGCTCTCTTAGCTTTTTCTTGTATGGTTCATCCTTGCCTTGATGGATGGTAGAAAAGTTGGTATCCGATAAATATTTATCTTAAAAGTGTCATTGCATTTTATTTTTGCGTAAGTTTGTAGTGAATCCTAAAAAACTTATGGCAATGATAGATGATATTTTAGAGTTTAACAAGAAATTTGTTGAGAGCAAGGGGTATGAGAAATATATTACCAACAAATATCCTGATAAAAAAATAGCTATTCTTTCTTGTATGGATACCCGATTGACGGAATTGTTACCTGCTGCTTTGGGCATCAAGAATGGTGATGTAAAAATTATCAAGAATGCAGGTGGGGTTATCTCGCATCCGTTTGGTAGTGTAATCCGTAGTCTGATGGTGGCTATTTATGAGTTAGGTGTAAAGGAAGTTATGGTTGTTGCTCATTCTGATTGTGGGGCCTGTCACATGAATAGTAATGAGATGATAGAACACATGAAAGCACGTGGCATCAAGCAGGAAACCATTGATATGATTCGTTTCTGTGGTGTAGATTTTGGAGCATGGTTGGATGGTTTTGAGGATACGGAGAAATCGGTGAAAGGGACTGTACGGGCTATTATGGAGCATCCATTAATACCTGAAGATATTATGGTGAGGGGATTTATTATTGATTCGGTGACGGGTGAACTGACAAAAGTATAAAATGTGAGCTTTTTTATACAATCATGTTCATGTGACTTTGTGCATTATAAGAAAGAGAGGTATTTCTGCCCGATGCAGTATGTACCTCTCTTTTTATGGAAGTCTGTATTTATTTCATGTCTTTTTATTGAGCGAAAGCATGATGATATCCATCCACTTTGTTCCAATTGCCACGGGTAAAGTCGGGTACGGCAACAGGTGCATTTCCGTTTTCTATAGAAAGACGGGTCAAGTCGGCCATACAGCACCATTCTGCTAAATCATAAACGTCCATGTCCAGAGGAAGTCCGTTGCGCAAGCAATATACCAAGCGATAATCCATAATGAAGTCCATCCCTCCATGTCCACCTATTTTCTTTGCTGTTTCTTCTAATTCTTGGTGGATAGGATGTTTGTATTGGCTCATCAAAGCTTCTTTTACTTTTTCGGGAACAGCCGAGTGCATACTCAGATTTTCGTGATCGGGTATGCTGGTGCTGTCAATTTGATCCGGGCGGAAACAATATTGCTCGATGGGATATTTGTTGGCAAAACCTTTGGTACCGGTCAGCTGATACATACGGCTATAGGGACGCGGATTCATTACATCATGTTGTATGTGGATGGTTTTGCCGTTTTCTGTGCGGATAAAAGTCATGGTATGGTCGCCGTTTTGGAAATCGGGTGCTTCTTCTTTCTGATATTGTTTTACCAGCTCGGGACCGGTTACAGCTTTGGTGTCCATGGCTACCAGTGTCTTCATGCGGTCACCGCGGTGAATGTTGAGCAATTGGCAGGCAGGACCTAGGCCGTGTGTGGCATAAACGTCTCCACGGAACTCTCGGTTGTAGTCCAAACGCCAGTTGTTCCAGTAATAAGGCCAGAATTCTTCCAGATTATGGATGTATGAACCTTCTACATGGAGCACTTCGCCGAAAAGACCTTTTTGTGCCATATTTAATGTCGTCAGTTCGAAGAAGTCATAAACACAGTTTTCAAGTTGCATACAGTGTTTACGGGTCTTTTCGGAAGTATTGATAAGTGCCCAAATTTCATCCAGTGACATGGCGGCAGGTACCTCGATGGCTGCATGTTTTCCATGTTCCATGGCATAGATACCCATTTCAGCATGGTGTTTCCAGTCTGTTGCAATGTATACCAAGTCGATATCGTTTCGCTCGCACAGTTGTTTCCATGCATCTTCGCTGCCAGAGTAGAGGGCAGGGGCTTCCATACCGGCGTTAGTTACAATTTTTTGTGCTTTTTCCGCATTTTCAGGCAATAAGTCGCAAAGAGCGACAATTTTAGTTCCCGGTATGTGCGTCCAACGTTCTACCGCACTGGGACCACGCATACCCAAACCGATGAAACCTACACGCACAGTGTCAAGTTTAGGAGTTGTTAGTTCGATTACATCCTGTTGTCCCGCAGGACGTTCGGGAACTGGAACTTCAAGAGGTGCATACTCTTTTGTTGCAGTTGTTTCTTTGGGAATTGGGGTACAGCCGGCGAGGCATAATAACGCTATACCGACGAAGAAGGTAGATAGGTTTTTAATCATGGCTCTATTAATTGAAATTTATAGGTTAATAGTAGATGGTTGCAAAAATAGGAAATATCGTTGGAAAAACCTCATAAAATCGGCAGATTGCAGCAACTAAAATTGATTATTAAGAAGTTAGTGGCAAATCGGAGAAATTGGGAAGATGGTATAAAACGGTCTTAAAGCGGATTGCAGCAGGAAAACGGTTTCCTAGCCGTTACCCGAAAGCAATGCAGATTTAACACACTCCATTTCGTTTGCGGCATTCTGCGTAGGTTTGCTTATCAAGAGATAATTCGTTAATTTATTTCACATAAAAGTTTTATCGGAAATTTTACGTTTCTAAATATTTCCATGTGTCTATCTATATCATTTAAAATATCTTCAAATCTCTCAAGATTCGATAAATAGTCATAACCTCCCGACCTGTTAAAGTTTTCTTTTATTTTTAATTTGCCAATAACTTCAAACTTGTCTTTCATAAGTGTCATATCCTTATGAGTAACTAATTTAAATGGAAATCCAAAAAAGAACTCTTTTTTTCCTTCAAAAATTTCAATGGAATCATTGCTATAAGTTCTTTGCCTTTGTGTTTCTGTCAGTAGTATGGCATTGTGTGTATGATAATCCCAAAGTATGTTGATTTTGGGTTGTTGCTTTAAGATTTCTTTTCTACTCGGTCCACCCATTAGGTGTCCGACTATAAATTCATCTTTTAACGTTTCAATTGTTGGTTTTTGTTTTCCCTTGTAGGTTGTAAGTGCAAAATCATAGGTTGTTTGTGATTTTTCTTGCGTGATTTGTGCACAAATTATAGCACAATAATTGTTGTCTGAAAGTTTAAAGGACAGAACATCATTTGATTCAAAATATAGATTTTTTACAACTCTGTATTTTTTTCTATTTCTAACTTTTTTGTTTGGTGCAGATATTTTTTCTAAAAATCGGTCAAGGACTTTTTGTCTTTTTTTGCCTTCCTTTTCGTCTACATCTTTTGTCCAAAGATTTACACCTGCTTTGAGTTCAATAACTCGTTTCACTTCATTTAAGATTTCATCAGTCAGTTCTCCGATTTCCCAAAATGCCAAGGCGTAAGCTGTAACAAAAATTTCGTGATAAAAATCCGTTTCATCTCCATAATCTTCTTTTATGAATGGAATTTCTTTCTTAATTATTTCAGCACTTGCTCCATTATCATACAATTCCATTATATATTCATAGGTGTCGTGTGCTAAATCTCCATCAATTATTTTTACTCCGTCTGTTGCCATTTCGATTTTATGTTTTTACTACCCCGCTTGCCGATAAATATACGCACTGAATTATTTAAAATACGCAATGCGTAAAAAGTATATTGCAAGTGCGAAGAGTTATCTCCCCCCCCCAAAGGTACTAATTCTTGGGGATACAGACGTTGTTTTCCGTGTGAAACTAATATCAACTTACTTTGCTTTCCTTGATTATCTTGAAAAACATAATAAAATTTATGGAACTTTCCTTATGTGGAAAAGCTACTGCCGTTGATTGACTTCTGCCGGAACATATTGAGATTCTCGGAAAAGGTATTTTCAAATATGTGTGAACGATGTTCCACTTGTGCAATGGTTCAGGCAGAATGCGAATGAATGGAGGAACGGTTTGGGGACTGCATCTACTAAACAGGATAAAGAACTGAAAATATAGAATGCACCCTAAATTCTATTCCAAAAGTAAATAAAAGCATTAGAAGATAAAAGATTATCAGAAAAATTTCCGACTTTTGTAGTCGGATAGAGGCAACTCTTTTCAAAACATACGGGAAAAAAAGAAGCGTTATGTTTATCTTGTAGGTTGGAAACGTAGGAAATTTCGGACTTGGTACAAGGGATAGCATAGTGGTTCTCACGCCATAGCGTGGGCTGCTATTATCATATCTGTGCCAAAGGTTTCCTACGACCTCCAACTTAGACGTGGTAGCATTGCAGTTCCACGCTCTCGCATTTTATAACCGCCTATAAAGGGACTGATAGGCATCGAATAGAATACATATATGGAACAACAGTTTTGTCAAAGTTGTGGTATGCCCCTAACTGATGAAAACAGAGGGACAAATGCCAATGGGAGCAGTAGTGAGGATTATTGCGTGTATTGTTACAAAAAAGGTGAGTTTACCCAAGATTTCACAATGAGCCAAATGATTGAGTTCTGCCTGCAATTCTTAGACCAATGGGCTGTGCAGACCGAATGTAAGTTGAGTCCCGTACAAGCAAAGGAACAAATGCTTCAACACTTTCCCTGCCTGAAACGGTGGAAAGAAAAAGATGAACGGACACTAACGGAAAAGGCGACCCACTTGCTTGCTCAATGCGAAAATGTGACCATCGCATCCATTGATGCCGACGGTTATCCGCGACCTGTGCAGATGTCCAAGATACATGCCAAAAGTTTTAACGAAGTCTGGATGGCGACAAGTGTCGGCTCCATGAAAGTGAATGATTTTAAGGCGAACAACAAGGCGGGTCTTTGCTATGACCATTACGGAGATGGCGTTGCCCTGCGTGGTACGGTAGAAATTATTACGGACGATACTATCCGCAAGGACATATGGCAGGACTGGTTCGTTCATCATTTTCCCGATGGACCAAGTGATCCCAATTATGTGCTTCTACATTTCATGGGTACGGAAGCCACCTTTTGGATAAATGGCGAATTTTCTCACTCCAACATCTGATATTTATGAAAACTATTGCACCTGATAATAAAAACATAGCCGCTTGCGGTCTTTATTGTGGAGCCTGCCGTAAGTTCTTGGCGGAGAAATGTTCCGGATGTAAACCAAATAAAAAAGCAACTTGGTGTAAAATCCGCTCATGTTGCCAAGAAAACAAGTTTAATACTTGTGCTGAATGCTCCCATGATGTCAGGGAATGCAAGTTGTTTTCCAATTGGATAAGCAAAGTATTTGCATTTTTGTTTAATTCTGACCGTTCTGCTTGCATTAGCTATATTAAGGAACAAGGTGAACAAGCCTTTGCCGAAGAGATGACAAAACGTAAATGTCAAACCATCAGAAGAAAATAAAAATGAAGAACGAGGTGTTATATCTATTGTTAAATAACTATGCTGACCATGAAGCCGTGTTCCTAGCTTCGGCTATTGCGTGTGATGAACGTAGTATAAAAGAAAATCCCAAATACATGAACAAAGTCGTAGCTCCTACATTGGATGTTGTACGCTCATGCAGTGGTTTCCATACTTTACCCGACTATTCTTTTGAAACGATGCCTAATGATTATGCCGCTTTGGTGCTAATTGGTGGTTTCGGCTGGTTCGACGAACTGGAAGCAGATAAAGTCGTGCCAATCGTTCGCCGTGCCATAAAGAAGGGGATTATCGTAGGAGCTATCTGCAACGCTGCTTCTTTCCTTGCCAAACATGGTTTCTTAAATGAGATAAAACATACGGGAAATGGTTTGGAACAGCTACAATTATGGGGAGGAGGCAATTATACCAATAAGGCAGGTTATATGAATGAGCAAGCTGTATCGGACAAACGCATTGTTACGGCAAATGGCACAGGTTACTTGGAATTTGCTAAAGAGTTGTTGTTATTGCTGGAGAATGATACCCCTGAACAAATAGAAATGTTTTACTGCTTCAACAAAGAAGGATTGGTAAAGCTGTTCAGTCAATTACCTTGATAGTATGGATTTGTCAGATTGGTTCAAAGGTTTTGAGAAAGGTATCGCTCGACTCTCATCGGAACAACGAGCAGCCTTCTTTTCAGAATGTAGCAAGAATTGCGTGGATGGTGGTGTGCTTTCCATTTACAGGAAACTCTACAAGGATGCCAATGGAGATATGGATGTTTTCTTTCAGATGGCAGATGAATTGCCGGGAGTAAAAAGCGAGATTGTAGAGAAAGGTCGTGTCTATCATCTTATTTTCTTGGAATGTACTTGTGGCTTGTGTAAAAAAGGATATGTCACCACACCTTTGCTTTGTGAATGTTCACGTCAGAGTGTTCTTTATTCTTTGCAAAACCTTTGGAAAGAACAGAAATTTAGAGTAACACTTTGCCATTCTATTTTGCAGGGTGGACAGAACTGTAAAATAAAAATTGAATTGATATAGGATACTATTCTACCGCGAATCATGCAGCAGGTAAAAAGAAAATGAGTTCATCTTTCTTTTTGCCTGCTATATTTTACTATATTTGCATCTGTAAGAGTTACCCAAACCAGCAAAGTGATGCAGATCACGGTAATTAGGATGGTTGCCAACTCATTATCCTAAAATGAGGTGAATTTTCTAACTCTCTTGATTTCAAAGAGGTATATTCTTTTTGAAGAAATACAATATATTTTTAATGTTAGTGTATTGCTTGTCGGATAAATTGATTTCACTTATACTGTATTTATAACAAAAAAGCAGTCTTGACTTTTCAAGACTGCTTTTTTGTTATAATTGTAATTCAATTCCCTCAATCAAAAAGTACGGTTCTTATTTAGGTCTATAACCATACATTAATGCGGCATTAATTTCAATAGCCCTCATATATTCTTTGAAAATTTTTTTTACTCTTTTCATCCTGCTATCCTTTTTTAAAACATTAAAAACTAATCTTTTGTACCTTTTACTTTGTATCGTACCCCCAAGCACGGAGGGCGTCATTTCCCATATCTTTGAGACCTGCTTTGATGATCTCTTTCAATTTCTTCATAATGTTATCCTTTCTTTGATTAAAAAAATAGGGTTATTTTCTTACTTAATCCCTATACCCCAAGCTCTTACTTCGTTTTCACCCATTAGAGCAAGGGCTTTCTTAAAAATACTTTTTACCTTTTTCATAATCTCGTTATCCTTTCTTTTTATGTTTTACAACACAAAATTATACTGTTTTGTTCTAGATTGTACTCTGATAAAGATAAAATGTATGCGAAAATGGCAAATTCTTGACCTGCATCAAGAATTTGCCATTTTTGATTAAAAAACTATTTCAGAAGCCTAGCTTCTTAAATTCATTTTCAAAATTAGGTGTAAATATTTCTTTTCCAATATTGCTCCTGATCTCTTCTAGTGACCAAAAACGGCCGCCATCCAGTTCCTCGCTGGGAATAATGAGACCGTCATAAGTGGTTTTATGCGAGAATACCAATTCTTTTTCCCGGGTGGATTCGAATACATAGCTAGTCAGTAATTCGGGAGTAAAGTCGGTGATGCCCAGTTCTTCTTTTACTTCACGTTTCAAGGCTGTTTCCACACTTTCACCCAAATCTATGTGTCCGCCTACGGCTGTGTCCCATTTGCCTGGCTGAATATCTTTCCAGTCAGGACGCCTTTGCAAATAGAGTTCGCCTTTACTGTTGAATACATGCAAGTGGACTACCGGATGTAGCAATTTACTTCCATTATGACATTCTCCACGGGTTGCAGCTCCTGTTATGTTTCCTTGTTCATCTACTATAGGAAACATTTCTTCTTTATTATCATAATTCATCTTCGCTATTTTTTGTTACTGCAAAGATATGAATTCGGACTCGGATTATATGGATCTTATAGTTTTTAATAGTAAAAAGGGATGTGAAATCTTTATAATCCGATTCCGAAATGCCGTTTAATAATTTACTTGATGCCGTTTTAAAAAAGCTACTGTTTTATGTATTTCCTTATACATCACAATATCTTCTTTTATAAAAGGTACCTCGTTGCGGTAGGTGGCGAGAAACTTCTCAATAAACGGTGAACTACGGAGCGGACGGCGGAAATCTATACCTTGTGCGGCGTTCATCAATTCGATGGCAAGTATATGTTCCAGATTATCCATCACTTTGTAGAGCTTGGTGGCGGCGTTGGCTCCCATACTTACATGGTCTTCCTGTCCGTTGCTGGATACTATAGAGTCGCTACTGGCGGCATAACAGTACATTTTATTCTGGCTTACCATGCTGGCAGCCGCATATTGGGGAATCATGAAACCGGAGTTAAGTCCCGGATTGGCAACCAGAAATTCGGGCAATCCGCGAAGTCCCATAATGAGTTGTGCCACACGCCGTTCGGATATGTTTCCCAGTTCGGCCATAGCAATGGCAAGATAATCATATACCAATGCCAGGGGCTGTCCGTGGAAGTTGCCACCTGAAATGATAAGGTCTTCATCGGGGAAGATAGTGGGATTATCGGTAACTGAATTTATCTCGGTCAACAGTACTGAAGCTACGTGGTTGATGGCATCTTTGGTTGCACCATGAACTTGTGGGATGCAACGGAATGAATAGGGGTCTTGTACGTGTTGTTTGGGCTGTACGATGATTTCACTGCCTTCCAGCATTCTTCGGAATGCGGCTCCGGTTTCTATCTGGCCTTTATGCGGACGCATTTGTTGGATACAATCCATGAACGGATCGATGCGGCCGTCAAAGGCTTCTCCTCCTGGGAGAGGTCCAGGGAGATGGCGGCAATGAGGTCGGCTTTCTTGGAAAGACGGAAGGCTTTGAGTATGGCATACACTCCGTTGGCACTCATAAACTGGGTACCATTGAGCAGAGCCAGTCCTTCTTTGCTTTTCAATTTGACTGGTTCCCAACCAAACTCATCAAGCACGCTGATAGCTTCGCAGCGTTTGCCTTTATAATACACATCGCCTACGCCGATCAACGGAAGGAAGAGATTGGCGAGCGGGGCAAGATCTCCTGAGGCTCCCAATGAACCGCGGTCATAGACAATGGGCATTACATCGTTATTGAAAAAGTCGATAATGCGCTGTACAGTGATGACTTGTACGCCACTGTGTCCCAAAGAAAGAGCATGAGCTTTTAATAAAAACATCAGCTTCACAATGACATGGGGCATTTCTGCGCCTACACTGCAAGCGTGGCTTTTTACCAGGTTCTCTTGCAAAGTACTCAGTTCATCGGAAGAAATATTACGGTTGCACAGGCTGCCGAATCCTGTAGTGATGCCATAGAGAGGGACATCGGATTCCTTGATCTTTCTGTCCAGGTAATCCCGGCATTTCTGAATCCGGTCTTTAGCTTCGGGAGCCAGTTCCAATTTCAGATTTTCATTAATAATACGTTCGATGATGTCAAAAGTGAGGTCACCCGAACCTATTTGATATACATTCTTCATGGTCTGATTCTTTTTTTAACCGCGGAGGTTGGGATTAAAACATGGTTTTCACATAGTCCAGTATTTTCTGTTCTTCGGCAATGGTCGTCTGTTCTATCATATCGGCCTCTTCGCTCATCTCTTTGACGAATTTTTCGTCTTTGATAGAAGTGAGGTTGATACGTACATTCAGCAAGGCTCCCAGAATGGCAGTCCGGGCACACATCATGGACACGCAGGCATCGGTTACAGCGTTGCTGTTCCCTTTTCTGGCTACCACATCAATCATGGGCAGAATGGAATGGACGGTACGTGCCACCTCCATAGGCACTTGGGCGGCATATTTGCTTTCCTTCTGTATGGTTTCACTGCGGATAGCCTTTTCTTCATCCGTTTCTTTTGGAAGTTTGAATGCGGAGAAAACACGGTCGTATGCTTCTGAATCACGGTCTACATCGGTTATCAGCTGGCGGGTGAGTTCTTCGAAACGAACAGAAAGATCTTCCATAATTTCGTTCACTTCTACATATTTCTTGCGGCCTATGGTAAGATTGGCTAACATAAACGCCCGCGGG
>ENA-OOSB01000868-OOSB01000868.1-human-gut-metagenome-genome-assembly--contig:-NODE-868-length-11481-cov-2.046035_pt1 | contig 11481 bp, 8 predicted proteins | sample MGYA00241173_ERZ501204 | MGnify/ENA primary metagenome ERZ501204 (study PRJEB25962, sample SAMEA1965384) | human gut metagenome | biome: human gut; feature: human-associated habitat; material: faeces...
GACTTCAAAATTTAATATTATTTGTTTTGATTAAGTAGTATACTTGCTATCATATCGATTTGTGTTAGTTCATTGAAGTTATAAATATCAAAATTAAAATTGCTATCAGCATTGATTTTTTGAGAAGTTGTTATAATTGTTGTAAGAGTTTTTATAAATCCAGTTGTGCAGGTAGCACTAATTATCGAATTTTTTAATCTTGATTTCCCTTTTGAAGGAAATAAGGCTTCTGAAATAATTCGATTAATACCTTCACCGGCAGAATTTATTTTATTTGTCTTTAAAATATCATGTATTTTTTTATTTGTTCTTCTTGTAGATGTTCCCAAAATATCACCTTCTTTGGCTATATATAATATCATAAAATAAAAAAAAGATAAATACGTGATATAATAATGTTGGTGGTTATTATGATTGCACATATTGTACCTCAGGTTTATTTAAAATCTTGGAGTAACAAAACATCAAAAAATTCGGTATACGTATTTGATAGAGAAACTTTTGATTTTGAACCTAAAAATTTAGATGTTTTAAGCAAAACTAACTTTCAAAAAAAAGATGAATATTTACTTAATATTGAAGATTGTTGTTTAGAAATCTACTCTAAATTATTTGATGAGTTATATGACAATTTAAAAAATAAATATCAAATTCAATATAAAGATAGAATAATAGTTTCTTCTTATCAATTTAGAAACTATTGTCGAAATTTAGCAGTGTCTAGTCATGATTGGGTAATTATCGATTTAAAAAGTAATTTAAGATATAAATATCGAGCATTTAGGGAAGAAGTAATACAAATATGGAACAATAATTTTCAAAGAGAAATAGAAGATTTTTTTTCTAAAAATTATGAAAATTCATGGGAAGATTTTGTATCTTATTTAAATGGGATAGAGTTAAATTTCCAAGAAAGAATGATTTCTCTAGATGATACCCAAAAAAATTTTATTATTGAATTTTTAGCAATTCAGCTTACTAGAAAATATACAAATTTTAATATGTTTAAACAAATAATAGAACACTATATGAGTATAATTGATTCTAATACAAAGCTAGATGATTCTCTTGTTAAAAGATTATGGCTATCTGATATTTTCAAATTTATATTATATAAAGATGGTAATAACGAAAAATATGCGAATTGCGTTGTTAATTATATGATTAACCATTTAAAAAGCAGACATATTTCGTATGAATTATATATTTCTGAAAATATTGATTTTTTAACATCAGATAATCCTATTTTTAGATATGAATCATCTGTTTCTAGTGAGGATGACTATATATATTTTCCAATAAATAGGAATATGTGTTTAGGTATTTGTTCAAAATCAACTGATAATGATTTATTTAAATTTAAAAAAATATCATCAGTTGAAGTAAAAATAATAAATAATCTTATAATTGAAAATGCTGAAAAACATTTTATATGTTATGACACTAACTATAAGGAAAAAACCATTTAATCATTATAATATAGAAGTAATGTGTAAGAAATAAATATAATTATTTTAAATTTAATTATAATTTTATTCATAAGGTATGGTATAAAAATGAGATATAAAATTTATATCTCATAATAAATAAGAATTACTTTTGTACCACAAATCATAAAAGTGTGATACAAAAGTAAATTAAATAAATTCTTTTAAGATTTCCTCTAAATATTTATTGTTTATCCAAAAACAATGTTTAGTATATTCATTTAGACCTGTAAAATTATCTTTAACTGGTAATGGTAATACGTCATCTGAATCTTGTCCATGCGGTCTTACGTGACATACTTTATTATCTTTCATACCAGGGAAATTAGTAACTCTTTTACCATCTTTTCTTATAGTTTTAACAATATTTCCATTTAATATAACTTCCTTGGTTTTATCATACATATTTTTAACATTAGTTTCTATTAGATTTTGAGGCATGTTCCATAATTTTATGCCCTTAAACACATAATCTTTATTATCTTTTTTAAACACAAAAAACATGTACTTTGTAGTTTCAAGCTCTTCTTTTATATCTGAATTTTCAAAATCTGTATTAGCAATATCAATAAAAGAAAAACAAGGGAAAGACATAGATTGTTCTATAGTTCCATCTTCTTCTACTCTTATTGTTTTTGGTACGATATTTGCTTTTTGAAATTCATCTGTTTTTCTTAAATTTGATTTAACATTAAACATTCTAGCTACTATCATACCATTTAAATTTTTAGCTGTTGTGTCAGGTTCAATATTAAGTTCTTGTATTAATTCTTTTTGAGTTTTATTTTTATATTTGTTTATTACATTATCAATAAAATCTGCAAATGTGTCTTTTGTATTTTTAAGAATTTTTTCTACATCTTCATAATTACCAATATATTTTCTAACAAGAGTAGTCATATAGGATTGTTTTAGGCAAAAAGCTCTTTGTTTAGCCATTATACTAGAACAAGGTTGAGGTCTTACGGTTTGACCATTTGTTCCCTTTGTACAAGCCCCTAAATACATTGTATCTGCTTCAGATAGTTCATGCGCTTTTCCTTCTTTGATTTTGTTTATAATAAATTCCCAGTCATTTATTATTGTTGGTAAATCTTCTTCAGGAAATGTAAATAGTTTTTCATGTGTAACCTTTAAATCCTTTTTTGGTACATTAGGCTCAAATAAATACCAAATAATTTGTATTTTATTATTTTTATACCAAAAATGACTAGTATAAAAAGTATTTTTATATTCTTCCATATAGTTTATAATATTTAATACTAATCTTTCCTTTGCAGATAATGTATTATTTTTATTTCTTTTGTATGGAGTAACTTTAAGTTCTATCCCAGCTTTTTCAAAATCAGGAGCTGAGGTAGAGTTAATATCATAGTCATAAACATTCGTTTCAAAAGTATGCCCAAAATAAGCTTTATTTTCCTTCTTTTTCTTATTACCATATGGGACAGTATCTTCCATAACGTAACTAGTTGTTTCTTCAAGATTATACTCTTTGTTTTTTGAGAACGTTTTCTCAATTTCGCTAAAAGATTTTCCTATTGTAGATTTAGCTAAAATTTGAATTTCCTGTTCTGTGTAATTTTTTGCCATAAAATACTCCCTTCGATCTTGTTTTTTATTTAAAAAAAGTATAAAATATATATAGTGATTGTTGATCTTTTTTTAAAAATAATTTATAATTAATATAAAGATGTTGATCTTTTTGTCTAATTCAATTATAATATATTTAATAGATTTTAGCAATTTGTAGGAGGTAAATTATGGAAAAAACTGTTGTAGAATTATTTGCCGGTGTAGGTGGATTTCGATGCGGATTAAATAAAGTAGAATTAAAAAATGATAAAGTAAAAGAAAATGGTAATTGGAAATTTGTTTGGGCTAATCAATGGGAACCATCTACAAAAACACAAGATGCTTTTGATTGTTATTCAAAAAGATTTGGTAGTGAAGATGTAAGCAATGTTGATATATTTGAGGTTAATAAAAAAGAAATACCTAATCATACTCTTTTGGTTGGTGGATTTCCTTGTCAAGATTATTCTGTTGCACAAACACTTTCTAATAGTAAAGGAATTGAGGGTAAAAAAGGTGTTTTATGGTGGGCTATTGCTGATGTTTTAAAAACTAAAAAACCACCATTCGTCTTTTTAGAAAATGTTGATAGATTATTATTATCACCAGCTAGTCAAAGAGGAAGGGATTTTGGCATCATACTTAGAAGTTTTTATGATAATGGTTATGCCGTAGAATGGCGTGTTATAAATGCAGGAGAATATGGGTTTCAACAAAAAAGAAGAAGAACATATATAATTGCTTATCATAAAACTACAAATTATTATAAAGAAATGAAAAAAATAAATATGAAAGATATTGTTTTAACAAATGGTATTTTTGCTAAACAATTTCCTACTAAATCAGAGATATTAGATTCAAATATGACAAACATTTCTAATTATAAAGACTTAGTTGATATTAGTGATAATTTTAAAAATCAATTTTATAATTCTGGTGTAATGTTTAATGGTGAAGTATTTACAGCTAAATTAGAATCAGATTGCAATGAAGTTTTTGCATTAAGAAAAATACGAGAAACAAAAGATGTTGATGAAAAATATTTTCTTTCAGAAGATAAAATAGAAAAATTTAGATATTTAAAAGGATATAAGAGAATACCAAGAATTAAACCAAATGGTGAAACATATATGTATTCTGAAGGTGCTATGTCGTTTCCTGATAATTTAGATTTACCTGCAAGAACTATGTTAACTTCTGAGAGTGGAGTAAGTAGAACAACACATGTTATAGAGGATTACAAAACTAATAAATTGAGATTATTAACACCTCTTGAATGTGAAAGAATAAATGGTTTTCCTGATACTTGGACTAATACAGGAATGACTGATAAAAAAAGATATTTTATGATGGGTAATGCATTAGTAGTAGGTGTTGTGGAAAAAATTGGTATTGAATTAGAAAAAATAATAGAAAAAGAAGACTAAATGACTAAAATGTGTTATAATTAAAATAGTTTTTGTATCATTCAATGAATGATACTTTTTTTGAGTTGCGGTGATTATAATGAAGAGGATAAGTCCAGAAAAGGAAATAATGTATATATCAAATGTAATAGATAAAAATATAAGTGCTAATAAGATTTTAAATGATAGAGGGTTGTTGTCACAAAATATACTATCACAATTAAGAAACTTAGTTGAAGATATTGCTATATTGATTAATAACAAAGAAAATAATTTAACTAATGATACACATTACGATAATGTGAGTCCTTCCTTGAAATATATTTCTAGTAAATCTAAATATAAGTACATATTTAAGTTTCATGACTATTTACAGTCTACAGCTTCTCATTATACCCCTAATGATGGAGATGCAGAACGATTATTATTATTTTATTTTAGATATATGTGTATGTTAAAAGATACATTAAAAAATGAATTTGATATAAATATATTAAATAATTTAAAAGATTTTCCTATATATGAAGATAACTTAACTAAAGAACATTATGAATTGATTTCAAGTAAAATTGAAGAAGTTAACTTAAAAACAAATAAGTCATTAATACAAGGACGTTTTTATGTTAATAAAGTTAGACCTATATATTCTAATGGTAAGTTATATTATGAAATAACTCTTACTAAAGCTACAGATTATATAAATAAATTTGAAAGAATAACAATGTATTCGAAATTATTTATACCTGACAATTATTCTATTAAATTATCATATATAGAAAAAGAGGTAGAAATTATTTCTAATAAAACGAAAATCAAGGTAATTGATAATTTTATAATTTCTATAAGGCCATGTGAATTAAAAAATATAGGCAAAATTTTAAATTTAGATTACAGGATAGAAGAAGGTTATAGCGAATATACAAAATTAATGATAATGATGACAAGGGATGAAACTACGCTGATTGAGGAACTCATGAAAAGTGATGAAGAGTTTAATGAAATAATATCTGAAATTAAACAAAGCGCTAAAAATAATAATTTGAGTAATTTATTAATACAAATAAGAAAATATATTTTTAAAGAAGTACCAGGAATCAATATTCTAAAATATTTACTTTGTAAATTAGAAAATGTTGTAATTAAAAGTCAGATAGATTTTAATCCTAACACTAATTTATCTAATTTGTGTTTAAAAAACAAAAGTATACCATTTGATACTATGCCTTATGCTATGTCTCTTTCTGGATATAATACATCTTGGAAGCATTTAGTACAATCAATAGATATGAAAGATAGGGAACATGAATTATTAGCAAGATATGTTAGATTTAATTGTGAAAATAATAATATTTTATATACATCTATTTCTGAAGTAGAAGATTATGGTGATGTTAATATTTTAGTTGAAAAATATAATAATCTTTTATTGGAAAAAAGAATTGATACTTCCGGTAAAGGTAAAATTATAATTGAACATGATTATTTATATATTAATTCATATGAAGTAGATTCAATTAACATAATTAAACAGTTACAAAATTACAAAGCTCCTAGTGATAATGAACTAAAAGAATGTATAGATAATTCAATTTATAATTATCCCATAATGGATTTGACTGAAGATAAAGTTGAGATAATAAATAAAATTTTAAGAAATGAGTCAGTTGTTATAATACATGGTTCAGCAGGTACTGGTAAAACAAAAATGTTAGAAGTTTTAGCAGAAATATATGGTGATTATAAAAAAATATTTATAGCTAATACAAATACTGCTAAGGATAATTTAGAGAGAAGAATAAGTGATATTGATAAAGCTAATTCAACGTTTCAAACTGTTCATAATTATGTAAGGAATAACTATGATTCATATGACATATTAATAGTTGATGAATGTAGTACCATAAGTAATAAAGATATGTATTCAATTATCAGTAGAAATTCATTCAAATTAATAATATTATCAGGAGATATATATCAAATTGAGTCAATTAAGTATGGTAATTGGTTCTCACTATCATATAATTATTTTAAAAAGGATTTTGTATATGATTTAAGTTGTAATAATAGAACAGATGATACAGATTTATTAGAATTATGGCAATTAGTTAGAGATAATGATGATAAAGCAATATCAAAAATTAATAGTCAAGAATATTCTAAACCAATAGGAGAAAAAATATTTGAAAGAAAGAGTGCTGATGAGATATCTCTTTGTTTAAATTATGATGGCTTGTATGGAATAAATAATATTAATAAAATTATGCAAGAAAAAAATCCTGGTGAGGAGTTTAAAATAGGCGTAGATACTTATAAAATTAATGATCCTGTTGTATTTAATGATTGTCCTAGATTTAAACCTATATTGTATAACAATATGAAAGGTACAATAAAAAATATAGAAATAGATGATGTTAATGATTACGTATGGTTTACTGTAGAAATAAATGAAATAGTTCACAATTATTTTGGAATTTATACAGATATAGAGTTAATAGAATATACTGAAGATAATAAAACAGTAGTTAGATTTTTTGTAAAAAAATTTAAAGATACAAACGAAGATGATGAGGACTATCAAAATATAATACCTTTTAACTTAGCATATGCTGTTTCTATCCATAAGGCACAAGGTTTAGAATATGAATCTGTTAAAATTATTATAACTTCTAATATAGAAGATAATATAACTAAAAATATATTTTATACGGCTATTACTAGAACAAAGAAAAAATTAACAATATTTTGGAGCCCAGAAAGTCAGAAAAAAGTTTTTGAGAATTTTAAAATCAGAACAAATTCAAGAGATATATCTATTTTAAAAACTAAAATATAAAAGTGTCCGTTGACTGTCCTAAAAAATCGTGTTAAAATGATAATATGGAGGAGTTGTAGAAAAGTACTATATTGCCATTTATTTGCCTAAAAATTTATGCTAAAATGGTAATATAGGAAAGTAGAGAAAAATACGAATGGGAGATATTTTATCTCTCTTTTTTTGTGTTTTTTTGGCTTTTCTCACAGAAAAGGAGGTATAAATTTATGAATTATTATTAAAATTTAATTAAAATAATTGCAATTTTTCTATAAAAAATAAGTAAACCGTAGGAGACTATTTTGTGGGTTTTAGGGATATTCCCTAACAAGTATAGGGTGTGTATGCACCATGCTTGCTTTTTGAAATTACACTAGTCAGTAATCCCAAAAAGAATATAGCAAAGAAAGGAGAAAAATGGAATTTAAATCAATGGAGAAGTGGCGAGTTTTAAGAAATTTTAATTTGAATGAAAAACAGTTTAAAATAATAGAAAAAAAGATGATAAAAAGACATCCATTAGAATTTTGGATTGACGAAAGGATTGCACACAACGGGCAAACAGTTATTTATATAAAACTAGAATTTATAGAGTGGTTAAAGGAAGTATATTTTAATAAAGATAAATATTATTTAGATGCAGAAATAGAATTTTTTGAAAAACAAGTCCTCAGACTTGAAAATGAATTTAATATAGAACATTATGAATTTAAATATGAAGATATGTCCTTATTTGATTTAAGGGCTTATTTTAATAAAAGTAAAAATGCTATAGGTGTAGCAGTTAATAGAATGGAGAAGAGAACCAATAAATCATATAAATATACTGCAAACGGTATAGTAATGGTTTCTAAAGAAGGAGTTAAATGGTTAGCAGAAAAATATTTTAGAAAGCAATATTTAAAAGATTTAGAAATATATAAATTGTTATTACAAAATGTTAAAAGAAAACAAAATGGTTTATATGAATTATTAATAGTTTGAAATATAACTATTTTTTTATTGCTTAAAATTAATTTTGATAAACTTTAGTCTTATAACTTTTTGAATTTCATAAAATTGAATGGAGGGGTATAGTAGATGAATATAACAGAAACTTTTGATAAAGATAAAAATTTGGTGGAATTAATAGAGGAGTACCTAAAAATGATGTTAGAAACTCAGTAATATAGATAGGAATATGATATAATTATATTGCTTACTCAAAGTTATGCACTATGGAAGGAGTAGTAAGTGTATAACAATATAATACAAGCACCAAGTTTTTATAGAGTTGGAAATTACATCAGATTATCAGAAAGTGATGAGGATAAGACTTATGAGTCAGATAGTGAGAGTGTCATTAATCAAAGACATTTATTAATGGACTTTGTAAAGGAAAATGGCTTTACATTCGTTGATGAATATGTTGATGATGGATATACCGGTACTAATTTTAATAGACCTGGATTTCAAAGAATGATTAAAGACATTGAAAGTGGACGTATTAATTGTGTAATCACAAAAGATTTATCAAGATTGGGCAGAAATCATGTTGGATGTGGAAATCTTCTTGAAGAATATTTTCCTGCAAATAAAATTAGGTTTATTTCAATTCTAGATGGTGTAGATACTTTTTTAGATAGCGCTAATAATGATATCGCTCCATTTAAATCATTATTCAATGATATGACTAGTAAAGACACTTCAAAGAAAATTCGTTCTATACTAAAGAATAAAAAACAACAAGGTAAGTTTATAGGTAGTAAACCAAGTTTTGGGTACATAAGAGATCCACTTGATAAAGGCCATCTAATACCAAATCCCGATACAGCATGGATAGTAAAAAGAATATTTAATGAAGTATCAAGAGGAGATAAAATATCAGATATAATTGAAAGATTAAATAATGAAAATATTCCAACACCAAGTGCATACAAACAAATAAAAAACTCAAAAAGACAAATAAATGGATACATCTGGACTTGTAGTACGATTAATAAAATATTAAAGAATAGAATGTATACTGGTGATATGATTCAAAATGTTCAGACTAAATTAAACTATAAATCACAAAAGAGAATATGTCTTTCTAGTGAGTATTGGATAATTGTAGAAAATACCCATGAGCCATTAGTAGATAAACTAGTTTTTAATCAAATACAAACAAGTGCTAATAGAACTAGAACAGTAAAATTAAACCGTCCACAGAGGTTATTAGAGGGCTTACTTTATTGCAAAGAGTGTGGTAATAAGCTAACGGTTAGTTATAGAGAAAAACGCAATTACTGGTCTATAAATTGCAACAAATATTCTAGAAGTCCAAGGCAAAGATTATGTGAACCACACTTTTCAGAATATAATAGTTTTGAAAAAATAATTTTAAATCAAATCAAAAAAACTTGTAAAAAGTATATAGAAAAAGTTGATATTGATGATTTAGTATCTAATGTAAAAAGTGAGAAGGATAACAAGGAAGATTTGATTATAGAAAAACAAAAATTAGAAAGTAATATCAAAGATCTACAACTAAAAATAGCTGCTTTATATGAAGATAAATATAATGGTATAATCTCAGTTGATACTTATACAAGATTATCTTCTAACACAGAAAATTTAATAAGAACATACAATTCTAGAATAAAAGAATTAGAAAATTGCATTAATGAAGTTCCTAAAAAACATAATGATGAAGAAACAAAACAAAAAATAAAAGAATTAATTAGTATGAAAAAACCTACTAGAGAATTATTATTTATACTAGTAGATAAAATAATTGTTGATAAAGATAAAAATGTAGAAATAATATATAATTTTAATAAATAAAAGATTAGTTAATACCTGCCTACATTCTACGACTTCGGAGGTGCTGAAGGCGCCGAAGTAATTTATGCTCTACGTAATAATGAAACTTTGTCCTCTAAAGTGTTAAATGAGCTTGCTAAAAATGGTCAAACAATCAGAAAATACTATCAAAAACGTGGAACATCTAATCCAAGTAAAGATTATTATTTTATGTTAAGAGATACAGCTCCTTATGAATCAATAATTGTGGAATATGGCTTTTTGGATAATACTAAAGACGCAGCTAAATTAAAGAAAAATTATGAACGTTATGCATATGCAACTTTAGAAGCTCTTTTAGATTATATTGGTTACTCCAAAGATGATCTAGACTATTATATTGTTAAATCAGGAGATACATTATATTCAATAGCTAAAAAATACGGAATAACTGTTGATAAGTTAAAAGATTTGAACAATTTAAAAAACAATATGATTTCTGTTAATCAAAAATTGTTAGTTAACGATCAAAAGAAAGATCAAACTACTAATGCATATGTGGTTGAGAAAGGTGATACTCTTTATTCAATAGCTAAAAAATATAGTACAACAGTTAGCAAAATTAAAGAACTTAATAATTTAAAATCAGATACCTTATCAATTGGACAAGAACTTATTATACCAAACAGTTTTGATGTAAAAACACATATAGTAAAACCAGGAGATACATTATATTCAATAGCAAGAAAATATAATACAACAGTTAATGCTATAAAAGTTGCTAATAACTTAACTAGTAATGTTTTGAGTATAGGAAAAGAATTAATAATACCAGCGTAATCTGGTATTTTTTTTGCAAATATAAATTCTAACTTGATTTATTCACTGAATGTAATATAATTTAAGTAGAAAAGTCAAAAGGTGTTATATGGAAAAATTAACTATAAAGGAGTTTCAAGATAAGAGCAATATCGAAATTATTGAAGAACTTATGAAAAGAAATAATGGATATATTACTTCAAAAGAACTTGATATGTTTGATATACACAGAATGTATCTTTCAATTATGCAGGATAAATGTATTATAAAAAAAGTGGCATCAGGTATTTATATTGATACTAAAAATAATGTTGATAATTATTATGTTTTCGGTATAAGTATGCCTAATGTAATATTTTCTCACATAACAGCTTTATATTTTCATGGATTATCTTTAAAAGATCCAAATGGAGTCTATGATATAACTGTAAAGAGAAACTATAATAGTATTCACTTAAGAAAACATAATGTGTTTTATGTTGATAATGATATTTATGAACTTGGTCTTATTGAAGTGAAAACTCCTATGGGTAATAAAGTTAAAGCATATGATATTGAAAGATGTATATGTGATATTATTAGATCTAAAAATAGAATTGATTTAGAACTTATTAAATAT
>ENA-OOSB01000883-OOSB01000883.1-human-gut-metagenome-genome-assembly--contig:-NODE-883-length-11328-cov-2.456844_pt1 | contig 11328 bp, 9 predicted proteins | sample MGYA00241173_ERZ501204 | MGnify/ENA primary metagenome ERZ501204 (study PRJEB25962, sample SAMEA1965384) | human gut metagenome | biome: human gut; feature: human-associated habitat; material: faeces...
AGACATAGAGACAAGCAGCGAGGTGGATAAGGACAAGTTGCTTGTTTTTGTTTTATAGTGATATGAATGAAACACAGATTACAGGAGAAGATGATATGTATAAAATTACAAAAGATAAGCTGACATTTATACTTTTTTTAGTAGGTATGAGTCTGTCCTTGAGTACAATTTTGAATGGATATCAGATTATGAGTAATTGGATTCAAAAATATGAAAGTCAGGATGGTATTTCAAAGTATAACGCTTATATTAATATCTACTCTACCACAGGAGCAACGGAATATAAATTGAATGATATAGAAGAATATCGACAAATACAGGAGATGGCGGTTCGAAGTACAAAAGCAATTCTGGAGCGTATAAGCGATGTTAGTTGTGATGCTGTAATCAGAGGAGATGAGTTTTCGATTGGCAGTTGTGAGGAAGATGCGGATGAAGTGCAGATTGCAGTGGCATATCATGGAAACTGGAACAGATTGCTTGAAAGTGGCAGATATCCAACAATGGAGGAATGGAATTCGGATAACATTTATCTTGTAGTAGGACATGGATGGAAGGATTCAGTAACAGTTTCAAAAGATGGAACGGAATGCTTGTCATTAGATGGAATTGATTGTCAGGTGACTGGGTATCTGGAATCATTTGGAAATGATTCAGATAAAATGATTATTGCGTTTGGCTCGTTAGAAAACTGGACATCGGAATCAGATGTATTTTTGAACCGGATAGCCGATGGAATGACCTATACTTCATCTTCTTATCCGGGAATGACAATCCAGCTTATGGATAAGAGTGTTCCGGTTGCAGAGCAGGCTGATGAATTGATAGAGATATTTGGACAATCAGATAATTATTATGCACAGCTGCTGGATCATTATGAGAGTCAGACAGATGTGTATATCGTTTATAAATTAAAAGCAGCTATTCTGATATTACTGTACATAGTGGGTATTATAAATTGCATAATGATTGCAAGAGTATGGTATGCACGACAGAAAAGAGATTTTGCAATCATGAAAACGGTTGGAATAACAGATAGACGAATCATAGAGTGGCAGTTGGTACGAATCGGGATATTAATGGGAATTTCTATTATTGTTGCAGGATGTTTACAGATTTTCTATTGTCTTGCAATGGAAAAGAAGATGACGTTTGTCTGGAATACATATATTTTGTGGTATTTTATATTTATGATTGGTATTTTGTTGCTGGTATTACTTTTTCCAATCTGCAAGCTGTTAAGACACCTGGTGCCTGCAAAGGAGGTTAGGAATTAAGTATGAGAAAACGAAATATAATACGATTAGCAGCAGATAATGTTATGTCTCATGTTTTGCAACTGGGTGGTAATATTGTGTTGGCAATGGTGTTATTGCTTTTGATTGCTGTGCTGATCAGTGTTTATAGTATGTCAACCAATATCAGACGTTCTTTGCAAGAATCAGGAATCAGGAATATAGATACCTTGTGTGAAATCCGTTTTTTGGATGAACTGGATAGTGAATTACAGTCTGACCCGGCAATGGATATAATAAAATCAGTGGATGGAGTGGAAGCTGTAACCTGTGCGTGGCAAACAGGATATATAAATACCGATCCGGCATTGGAGAAATTGAAAAATATTCAGATAGGCCATAGTTTTCAGGCAATCGATGATGAAGATGGAAAAGATGGCTTATATTATATTGAAATAGATGCAACCATTCAGAATATATGGAAGATGAAATTAGACGAAGGAATCCTAATCGAAGAATTAAAACCGATGGAAGATGGCATGTATTTATATCTGGGATCTGCATATAAGGACAAGATAGAAGTTGGAACAAAATATATTGGCGAAGTGGGAGATCAGTCATATACATATGTAGTTGCCGGGATATTAGAAAAGGGACAAAGTTTTCCGGTTTCACAAATGGAAATGCTGGATTTTTCAGATGTTACAGGAACAATTCCGTTGGATTATGAAGTGTTAGCCTGCCCGGGAGAGATATTTTGTAATCATTCGGATTTCTATTTTTCTATAAAACAAGGACACTCTTATGTAAAGATAAAGAGAAGTCTTATGCAAAAGCTGGCAAAGGCTGGATATAAAGATATAAAAGTGATTGATATTGGTAAAGCAATAGAAAATGGAGAAGAAATGAGTCGGAAGATTAATTATAATATTATTCAGATGTTAATTCTGGTGGGACTCACATTTTGTATTGTACTTTTATGTATACAGATACTTGATTTTTTGCGGAGACGAAGAGAGTATGGAATTATGCTGACGGCGGGATTTTCAATGAAAAATATAACCTGGATGATCCTATGGGAGAATATTCTTAAGTTTCTTCTAGCCTATGGCTGTTCATTATTTCTTGTATGGTGGTTGTTTATTCATATAATAGAGCCTGATCAGTTAATGGTATTTTCTTACAGAAGTATATACTGGAAGCGAGTGGTTCCTATCCTTGGAGAGATAAGCATACTATTTGTTGCATTATCAACAATTTGCCCGGTATTTATGATTTATAAGTGTTCACCGATTGATTTGTTAGGAAAAGAAGGAGAATAGTGATGATAAAACTTCGAAATGTTACAAAAATATATGAGCATCGGGAGCTTCCGGCGCTTAAGGATGTATCACTGGATGTCCAGGATGGGGAATACATATCGATCATGGGACAATCCGGATCAGGGAAAAGTACATTATTAAATATTATTGGGACTATGGATTATCTGACAAGCGGTGAATACTATTATAATGATATTGCTGTTCATGAGATGAAGGGAGATAAGCTTCACGAATTTCGTCGTAAACATGTGGGATTTGTATTTCAGAATTATGCCTTAATGAAATCTTATACGGTATTTGAAAATGTAGAACTGCCATTACTGGCAGGCAGATATTCCGGGAGGGGAAGAAAAAAACTGGTGAATGAAATGTTAGAATTTACAGGAATCAGGGATTTAGCAGACAAAAAGGTAACCAGGATTTCAGGTGGGGAACAGCAGCGTTGTGCGATTGCAAGATTGATGGTGGCAGGGGGAGATTTGATCCTTGCAGATGAACCGACAGGCGCATTAGATCATGAAATGGGAATCGCGATTATGGAGTTGTTAGAAATGTTGAATAAACGAGGAAAGACATTGATTGTGATAACACATGATCAAGAGATAGGAAGTCGGGCGGATCGTATGATACGTCTTGCAGATGGACAAATATTGGAGGAAGCAAAGTGAGAAAAAATTTTGGGAAAGTCACGCTCATGATATCTATATTATTGTGCTTTGGGGGATTAACTGCTTGTGAAAGTGCAAAAGAGAAGAATATATCATATGTAGGGGATACGGCAAATAGTCTGCATATTCCGGATAGTTATATGGAAGAATGGAAAGTAAATAAGAATACAGTTAAGCTTGCGGTAGAGGGCGTTGAATATATACCAGATTCTGATTTTAGAATATATGAATATAAGCAGATTCCGAATGCTGCAAAACAAAAACAGGAGATTGTTGAAGCTGTGTTTGAGGAAGAGAAAGGAATTTTTGAGAACCGTTTGGAAAATGATTATAAGAATCTGTGCAGAGAGGATCTGGAAACCATACATATATATCAGGAGAAAATTCGAGAATATTATTTGGATCAGGGACAAACATCACAGGCAGTTTCCTGCGATCAAGAAATAGAAAATATTATTGCCTGTGAGGCAGGTGCATCAGATAAACGAGCATTGATACAGAATTATGAGGGACAGAAATATGTTGGATATATCGGAGATAATTTATTCCTTTTGACATTTAAAGAAGAAAATGATTGTATTACAGGAATTACACTGGAGAATTATCTGGGAACTGCGGGTTTATATACATATTACGGAATGAAGACGGATGATACGATCACATTGGAAAATCATCTGGGAGATGTAACAGAATGTATTGTTGACTTAGAGAATACAGTGGAAAACAGATGTGCAAAAGATATGGATTGTGCGCGTGATGAAGCCTTGTTGTTTTTGGAAGCATGTGGAATTACGGATGTAGAGATTTTAGAAGAAGGACCGCTTGGTTATAGTACGTTTGAAAGTGCAAGACCAATTGATTTTAATGGCTATTGTTTTCAGTTTACCAGAGCTGCAGGCAATAGAGGGGCATATATAGCTGAAACGGAGTTGTTTGCGCCATATCCGTTCTGCACATCTGAATTATTTACTGTTTGTGTTGACGATAATGGTGTGATGAATGCGGAACTTTATATTGCAGGGGTGCAGGCAGGAGAAAAAGCAGTAACATTAATGGATTTTGAAGATATAGAACCGAAATTCGCAGAACAATATGAGGCATTTTATGCAGCATATCCAGGAATTGATAAACCAGCGGCATTTAATTTTATGGAGCTTGATTATATGCTTGTGGAGGGGGAAAAATTAGGGACGTTTGAGTACAAACCTGTTTGGCTCGTGGCGTATTATGAGGATTTGGATACCTGTTATACATATGATTATTTTTATCTTCCTGATTCGCTGCTGGTAATTGACGCTGAAACAGGAGAATATATTGACTATCTAAAACAGAGCTGTTTTCGTTTATATTCTTCAAGAGTAGCTGTTTTCCATAATTGCATTGACAAAGTAACTTTTTAGGTCATATAATTGCTTGGTATTTTAGTGTAGGTTAAATATATATGAAAGATTATTGGTGCACTAGGAAGAAAGGCAGCGTGCATATGAGCATTACAATAGCGGAATTAAAGAATCGAGATAAAGACAGTTACCGATTGATCGATATCCGGGATGCCATTGAGATTTCTCATGGGGCAGTGCCGGATGCGATTGCGGTTCCTGCGGAAGAAATAGAGACAAGCAGCGAGGTGGATAAGGACAAGCTGCTTGTTATTTTCTGTGCGAGAGGCGTAGTTAGCATCGATGTAGCGGAGCATTTGAAAGAAAAAGGATATCAGGCGGAGAGTCTGGAAGGCGGTTATGCTGCATGGCTGTTGGATGTTATGAGCAAACCGGAGGAGCAGAATAAAGCAAAGGATGTAGAACTGAGTCTGAGGAAGAAATTCAAGAAAAGCATTTGGTCAAAGTTCACCAAGGCGATCAACACATATGAGCTGGTGAAGCCGGGAGATAAGATCGCGGTCTGCATTTCCGGTGGTAAGGATTCTATGCTGATGGCGAAATGTTTTCAGGAATTGAAGCTGCATAACAAATTTGAATTTGAAGTTAAGTTTCTGGTTATGGATCCCGGTTACAGTGAGGCGAACCGGAAGGTTATAGAAGAAAATGCAAAAAGTCTGAATATCCCGATTACGATATTTGAATCGGATATATTTGAATCTGTGTTTACGGTTGAGAAGTCGCCATGTTATCTGTGTGCACGAATGAGACGAGGACATCTGTATCATTTTGCACAGGAGCTTGGCTGTAATAAGATTGCACTTGGTCATCACTATGATGATGTAATTGAAACCATATTGATGGGTATGCTGTATGGTGCACAGGTACAGACGATGATGCCGAAGCTTCACAGCACGAATTTTGAAGGGATGGAACTGATCCGACCGTTATATCTGGTGCGTGAGGATGATATCAAGGCATGGAGGGACTATAATGGTCTGCATTTTATCCAGTGTGCATGCAAATTCACGGATACCTGTACGACTTGTAATAACGAGAATCGTTCGAAGCGTGTTGAGATCAAGGAGCTGATACAGACCTTGAAGCAGGTAAATCCTTATGTGGAAGGTAATATTTTCAAGAGTGTGGAAAATGTAAATCTGGACACGGTTGTTGCATGGAAGCAGCATGGAGAGAAGCATCATTTTCTGGATGCATATGACAGGGAAAATATCTGTACAGAAAATGAAGCAAAGGAATAATGTAACTATTTGACAATAAACAAGATAGGAAGAGGGAATACAAATGAAAAGCAGACAAATCAGAAATTCATTCCTGTTAGTTCTTACGGCATTTATCTGGGGGACCGCCTTTGTGGCACAGAGTAAAGGCGGACAGGCACTGGGACCGTTTTCTTTTAATTGTATACGAAGTCTGGTTGGAAGTGTAGTGTTGTTTCCGGTGATCAGGTTGCTTGATAAAATTAATCCAAATAATAAAAAGCCAAAGACAGTCGCAGAACGGAGAAAGTTATGGATCGGTGGACTGTGCTGCGGAATGGCATTGTTCTTTGCAAGCTCTGCACAGCAGCTTGGTCTGTATTATGGCACTCCGGCAGGCAAGGCCGGTTTTCTGACGGCTTGCTATATTCTGCTGGTTCCGATCCTTGGTTTGTTTTTAAAGAAAAAATGTGGTTGGAATATCTGGCTTGGAATGGTGATCACGATTGTAGGACTTTATCTTTTATGTATGACAGCGGGTTCGCTATCATTTCAGAACAGTGATCTCTTTGTATTGCTCTGTGCATTTTTGTTTGCTATACATATTCTGGTGATCGATCATTTTTCACCATTGGTTGATGGTGTACGGATGTCCTGTATCCAGTTCCTGGTTGCTGGGGTACTCAGTGCGTTCCCGATGTTCTTTTCAGAGATGGGACATTCGGCAGCAGGAATAGCAGCATGGCTTCCACAGTTACAGTCATGGGATGCATGGGTTGCAATTCTGTATGCCGGTGTGATGTCGAGCGGTGTTGCTTATACCTTGCAGATTATTGCACAGAATGGACTGAATCCGACGCTGGCATCTATGATCATGAGTCTGGAATCTGTATTTTCAGTACTTGCCGGTTGGGTGATCCTTGGTGAGGTGTTGACCGCCCGCCAGCTCCTTGGCTGCCTGTTGATCTTTATTGCGATTATCTTCGCACAGATTCCTATGGGGGAGAAGAAAGAAGCATAAAACAATTTTAGTAGCATTAAAAATATGCGCGCCAACTTATCACTATATTTTATGGAGCAGACCTATTTGAACGTCGGTCCTTAACGAGTCACCAATAGGTGACGAGTTTAGTACCGCTACGTGAAAATAGAACGAGAGTGTTCTGCGCAATAAAGATATAGTGATAAGCCAGCGCGCATATTTTTTAGATAAAATCAATATATTATTTCTTCTTCTTTTCTTTCAGAATCTTCTTAATGGAATATTTCTCTAACGAATCCTCAAATATCTCACGGAGCGGTCGTGCATTTTTCATAGCAAGGAAGAAATGAGATTTTTCCTTGCGGAGCTCGGCTTCTTCCAGCAGATGCTGTTTGAGTTCATCGATTTTAACGACGATCTCGTATTCAGTAGCCAACTGACGGATCTTTACGATCAGGTTGAAGGAGTAAACGATATCAATCAGGAACACGCCGTAGAAGAATCCGATAAAGAATGAAAATGCAAGATTTCTGGATAACCAGTCAAGTGCTGATAAAACATGTGGATGGATCAGCAGGTAGTAGATCGCGCCGAGAACTGCCCAGAAGAATGAAAACAGTGGACAGATGATTCCCTGAATATTGCCCCATCGGTCTGTGTAGTCCCAGAGTTTTACATTCATTCCCTTAATGAAGATCAATCCGGTGATGTATTCGATCACGGTCATAGCGATCGCCATAAATACAAATAAAACAATCTTCTCAATGATTGGATGTTCATCCAGAAATGACAGGTTAATAGATGCTAACATATACAAGACGCATAGTCCTGATCCATATAGCGGAAGGTAAGGACCGACCAGAAAGCCGGGATTTACCCATTTCTTTGTTGTTCGACCATTTGGAGAACAGAATCTGCGGAAGAACAATTCAATCACCCATCCGATCAGACTTCCGATAAAAAATAAAAACAATAATACAAGAGCTTTATTCATAATATTTCAACCTTTCTGATTTATATTTTTCCATAGAATTATGACTCTTTTTTTCATTGATACAAATTGTGACATATCGCGGTCATAAAGTCAATAAATTAAATGCTTTCTCAAGTTGTTTGTATTGAAAAAGTATGGCAAAATGTGGTACTCTCAGATCAGGTATATGAGGCATTGCAGATAGTGAGAAAGCTTATATCTGCATTTTAGAAAATGAGGGATAGGGAGATATGTATAAGATCAGAGAAAATGCGGATCGGGAGAAATGTATCCTGTTGATTCCAGCAATGTTAGATGCACATTTTCCATTGTTAAAATATGCGTTTTATTCAAAAAATTATCATCCGGTGATTTTAAAAAATGAAAAAGATATAACGGATATTGGATTAAAATATGTCAATAACGATATGTGTTATCCGATCATCTTAAATGCAGGACAGATGATAGCAGCTCTTCAATCAGGGAAATATGATCTGAACCGTACAAAATTATTAATGCCGACTGCCGGAGATGCATGTCGTGGTTCAAATTATCTGCATGTGTTAAAGGCGGCTGTTCGGAAAGCAGGATTTCCGCAGGCTCAGGTATTGTCGTTAAACATTCAGGGATTGGAGAAGGGGGAGCAGATGAAGCTGGAACCTGATATGGTCTGGCGTGCGTTATTTGGATTGTTTTATGGTGATATTCTGATGCTTTTACTAAATCAGGTCAGACCAAATGAAGTGCATAAAGGTGAGGCACAAAAGAAATGGAAGAAATGGGTCAGGATTCTTGCATGCGATCTTCGGGAAGGAAAACATCTGACAATTTCAAGAATGAAACAGAATTTTATAAGGATTGCGGCGGATTTTTCAAAAATTGAACTGGTGAAGCCAAGAAAGCAACGAATAGGGATCGTCGGAGAGATTTATATAAAGTATTGTCATTTGGGAAACTGGGATATGATCCGTTTTCTCGAAAAGAATAATTGCGAATCCCATACAAATGGATTATCCTGGTACGCGATGTATTATATAGATTCGCATTTATCGGATGTAAGCAAAATAGAACAGGTGGCTTATCGTATTGGGTTAAAACTGTTCGGAAGTCTTCAGAGATCCATGATTGCAGCAATGCGGCAGTATGGATTTTATTCGATGGAAGAATTTCAAATAATGAAAAAAGAGGCTGATGGTTATGTAAACTGGACATATAGAACCGGTGATGGCTGGCTGATCGGTGCAGAGATGGTAGGACATATTCTGCATGACTGCAAAAAGGTATTGGCAGTTCAACCGTTTGGATGTATGCCAAATCATATCTGTGGGAGGGGATTGTATCCTTCCATTCAGCAAAAGCTTCCGGAAGGGCGTATTGTGAGTGCTGATGTAGATTCCGGTTCTTCAAAGTTGAATGTTTATAACCGTGTCAGAATGTTGGTGGATATGCATATTTAACAGAATAGATGGTAATCTTTCTCAATATGCGGTATACTTACTGTGCATTCTTTAACAAAAAATGAAAACATAACAGACAAAGGAGAAAATTGTCATGAATATAAAAGAGATGCAGGATGAAATAATGAGAATAAAGAAGGAAAAGGATATTTGTATCCTTGCACATGCCTACCAGAGCCACGATATCTGGGAAGTGGCTGACTATGTAGGAGATTCCTTCGGTCTTGCACAGAGAGCAGCAGAAGCACCTCAAAAGACTATGATCATGTGTGGCGTGCGTTTTATGGCAGAGACTGTAAAACTGTTATCACCGGAAAAGACCGTATATCTGCCGGAGCCGGATGCCGGATGCCCGATGGCAGACCAGATCGACTATGATCTGCTGGCAGCACTTCGAGAGAAGAATCCGGGTTATACAGTTGTAGCATATGTGAATACTACAACGGAAGTAAAGACATTAAGTGATGTCTGTGTTACTTCTTCTTCCGCAGTAAAGATCGTGAAGAATATGCCGGAAAAGGATATTTTATTTATTCCTGACTGTAATCTCGGTTCATGGGTAAAGAAGCAGGTACCGGAAAAGAATATTAAGCTGGTATCGGGCGGCTGTCCGACACATGTCAGAGTAACCGTAAAAGATGTAGAGAAAGCAAAAACAGCTCATCCAAATGCATTACTTCTGGTACATCCGGAATGTTTAAAGGAAGTAACGGAGCTTGCAGACTATGCCGGAAGTACAACCGGAATTATGGATTATGCAGCAAAGAGTGATGCAAAAGAATTCATTATCGGTACGGAGAATAGTATCGTGTCACACCTTCAGCTTGCACACCCGGAGAAGCGTTTCTATGCATTGTCTAAGGATTGTGTATGCCACAACATGAAGATGACGACACTTGGTGATGTCTATAACTGCGTGGTAAATGGTGAGGGCGAGAGCATTACCCTTACAGAGGAGACAATGCAGAAAGCCAGAAAGAGCATCGATGCGATGCTGCGCCTTGGCTAGAAGCCGGACGATCACTGTATTTCATATAAACAGAAATAGCAGGAAAAATGCGAAACTTACTTTGCTTCGATTGGTTTTTATATGCACGGGATTTCGGACACGATAAAATCGTTGTGTCCTCCATCCCGGCACAAAATCATCGAAACGCAGGCGTTTTCGCAACATTTTCCTGCTATTTTGTTTATTATACAATACGGTGATCTGTCCGAGAGGTCAGTTTACATAATCTGATATCTGGTATTTGCATATGTGACATATTGATATGGTCAGTTTGGATATAAGAAAAAGTTTGAAATTGAATATTTCAACATGGTCAGATAATTTTATAATAAATCCTAGCAGGTTTGTAGTGAATCTGTTCGTGATTTTGAGTAGTGATATTCAAGGATGAATATGTTACAGATAAATACACACATCAAATGAAAAAAGGAGTTACGATTATGGCAAACAGACAGTATGAATTAAACAAAGAATTGGCACAGATGTTAAAGGGTGGCGTTATCATGGATGTAACAACACCGGAGCAGGCAAAGATCGCCGAGGCAGCAGGTGCTTGTGCAGTTATGGCACTGGAGCGTATTCCTGCTGACATCAGAGCAGCAGGTGGTGTATCAAGAATGAGTGATCCTAAGATGATCAAAGGTATTCAGGATGCAGTATCTATCCCTGTTATGGCAAAGTGCCGTATCGGACATTTTGTAGAAGCTCAGCTTCTTGAAGCAATCGAGATCGATTACATTGATGAGAGTGAAGTTCTTTCACCTGCTGATGATGTATATCACATCGACAAGACAAAGTTCAAAGTACCATTTGTATGTGGTGCTAAGGATCTCGGCGAGGCACTTCGTAGAATCAATGAAGGTGCATCCATGATCCGTACAAAGGGTGAACCCGGTACAGGTGATGTTGTTCAGGCTGTAAGACATATGAGAATGATGAACAGCGAGATCGCACGTATTTCTTCTATGCGTGAAGATGAATTATATGATGCAGCAAAGGTTCTTCAGGTTCCATATGACCTTGTATTATATGTACATGAGCACAAGCGCCTTCCGGTTGTAAACTTCGCAGCAGGCGGTGTTG
>ENA-OOSB01000884-OOSB01000884.1-human-gut-metagenome-genome-assembly--contig:-NODE-884-length-11327-cov-1.557931_pt1 | contig 11327 bp, 10 predicted proteins | sample MGYA00241173_ERZ501204 | MGnify/ENA primary metagenome ERZ501204 (study PRJEB25962, sample SAMEA1965384) | human gut metagenome | biome: human gut; feature: human-associated habitat; material: faeces...
TCGAGAAAAGTTCTCTCACTTTTCTGAGCAGTTCTACAGTACTAAATTCCTAGTTTCAGGAAATTTTACGAAAAATTGCACAAACGCGCAACCGATTATTCTTTATTTTTGCACACCAACTTCTTTTGGATTATTTTTTTCGTTTACTGCTATAAGCTGCACATCTGCACATTCTCACGATACATTTTTATTTCATTGAAATTTGACACTTTCCAGTTTCGCACCAAACGACATTTCTTAATAAAATAAAAAAAGACAGCCTCTTCTTGAAAAGATGAACAGCCATACGATCCAATATGGTTTTATTGTGAATGATCAGGATGAAATCGTAGATGAAGTCATGGTTTCGCTGATGAAAGCTCCAAGAAGCTTCACCACAGAAGATACGGTGGAAATCAACTGTCATGGTGGTGTGCTGATGATTAATAAAATTCTTGGGCTTCTGCTTTCACATGGTGCAAGACTGGCAGAGCCCGGAGAATTCAGTAAGCGTGCCTTTTTAAATGGAAGAATTGATTTATCGGAAGCAGAAGCGGTGATGGATGTCATTGCATCTGAAAATGATATGGCTTTAAAAAATTCCATGAGGCAGCTGCAGGGCAGTGTATCTGATAAAATTAAGGATTTGCGTGCTAAAATTCTTTATGAAATTGCTTTTATTGAGTCAGCTCTGGATGATCCGGAGCATATCAGTCTGGACGGCTATCCGGAAGAACTGGAAGAAAAAGTGGATCAGTTAATTAAAGAAATTGCAGCACTTATTGAAACCTCTGAAAACGGAAAAATTATTCGTGATGGAATAAGGACTGTAATTGTAGGAAAACCGAATGCAGGAAAGTCTTCTTTATTAAATCTTCTTGCCGGTGAAGAAAAGGCAATTGTTACGGAAATTGCAGGAACTACAAGAGATATCCTGGAAGAAAATATCAGGTTATCCGGGATTAATCTCCATGTGATTGATACGGCCGGTATCCGTTCTACTGAAGATGTTGTTGAAAAGATCGGTGTAACAAAAGCAAAGAAATATGCAATGGATGCCGACCTGATTGTTTATGTGGTTGATTCCTCTGTTCCACTTGATGAAAACGATCTGGATATTTTAGAATTAATCAGGGATAAGAAAAGTATTATTTTATATAATAAATCCGATCTGGATTCAAAGGTGTCTTTAGAAGAATTATCTTCAAGGATCAGTTCTGATACAAAGATCATTAAAACCTCTACAAAAGAAAATACCGGCTTTGATGAATTTTCGAAAGCAGTAGAGGATTTGTTCTTTCAAGGAAAAATTGGAAATGATCAGGAAGTTATGATTACCAATATGCGTCATAAACAGGCATTGTCGGAGAGTCTGTTAAGCTTACAGGAGGTAAAGAACAGTCTTATCAACCAGATGCCGGAGGATTTTTATTCAATTGATCTGATGAATGCCTATGCTTCTTTGGGAAGAATTATTGGAGAAGAGATTGATGATGATCTGGTTACAGAAATCTTTTCCAAGTTCTGTATGGGGAAATAATAAAAATTTATAAAATAGACAGAAATGGGAGGTCTCAGATGAAAATATCTGTATTTTATGATCATATCCGGGAAGCTGCAGAGCAAAGTGGACAATCCATGGATGAAGTTTTTCAGAAGGTAGAATCTTTTGGAATCAAAGGAATTGAAATTGAAGATAAGGTATTAATGGAAGAAGAAGAGAAGATCTTTAAGCTGCTTCAGGATCATGATATGGAAGTCAGCTGCATTTATGGATTTTTTGATTATTCTCATGGAAATGATCTGCAGAGAGGATTTGATCTGATTGATTTTGCAGATGATCATTCCATTAAAAAAATTATGATCATTCCCGGATTCTTAACAGATAGGGAATGGAAGATTGCTTTTTTAAGAAACCGCTGTGTAAAAAAGATGATCACCGGTCTGAATATTTTGTCAAAGTATGCAAGGGACAATGGAATTCAGATGGTTTTAGAGGATTTTGATGATGCGCCGGCATATTATAAGGATGCTGCGGGACTGAAATTTTTCCTTGCTCATGTGGATGGACTCAAATGTGCATTTGACACCGGAAATTTTTTATATAGTGAAGAGGATTCTTTTGAAGTATTGCCGGAGTTTTTAGGAAAGATCGGACATGTACATTGTAAAGACCGGACCTTTGAAGTGAAAAAGGGTGAAACACCCAAAGCTACTGTCAAAGGAAGAGAGATGTATTCCTCTCCGGTAGGAAGCGGATGTATTCAGATGAAAGAAATAGTTGAAAAAATCTTAGCTTCCGGATACGACGATTATTTTGCAATCGAGCATTTCGGGTCCTGTCAGCAGCTACAGGATATTGAAACATCTGCTGCATGGTTGAATCTGTTTAAAACAGGAGGCTGCATTGATGATTAAAGTAACAGTATGGAACGAGTATCTGGAAGAACTTCAATATGAGCATGTTGCAAAGGTTTATCCGAATGGAATTCATGAATGTATTCGTGAGTTTCTGGAAAAGGATCCGGAGATTCAGGTTCGTTGTGTAACCTTACGGATGGAGGACCAGGGATTGTCGGATGAAATTCTGAATGATACGGACGTATTGATCTGGTGGGGACATCAGGCACATGATGAAGTAACCGAAGAAAATGTCCAGAGAGTAAAACAGCATGTTTTAGATGGAATGGGATTGATTGCATTACATTCTGCTCATTATTCCAATCCGATGAAAGAACTGCTTGGAACGAGTATGTGTGTGAGATGGAAGCATGGGGAAAGAGAAAAGCTTGTCTGCGTAGCTCCCTCCCATCCGATCGCAGAGGGTATTATCGAACCGGTTATTTTGGAAAAAGAAGAAATGTATGGAGAATATTTTGATATTCCGAAGCCGGATGATGTGGTATTCTTAGGATGGTTTTCAAATGAAGAGGTATTCCGGAGCGGATGTACCTTTACCCGTGGATGGGGTAAGATCTTCTATTTCCAGCCGGGACATGAAGAATATCCGGTTTATTATCATCCACAGATTCAGAGAATTATTACCAATGCAGTAAAATGGGCGAAGCCTGTCAATAAAAGAAGTGAGCATTATGATAATGTTGAGGTGAAATAAATTTCATGATTACCAATAAGAATACCATTCGTGAAAAAGTAGATGTTTGTGTTGTCGGTGCGGGACATGCCGGATGTGAAGCTGCACTGGCCTGTGCAAGACTGGGACTTGAGACTGTGATTTTTACAGTGAGTGTGGACAGTATTGCATTGATGCCCTGTAACCCGAATGTAGGAGGATCTTCTAAAGGTCATCTGGTAAGGGAACTGGATGCTCTGGGTGGAGAAATGGGTAAAAATATTGATAAGACCTTTATCCAGTCCAAGATGCTGAATGTATCCAAAGGCCCTGCTGTTCATTCACTCCGTGCACAGGCAGATAAGGCAGAATATTCACGTGCGATGCGTAAGGTACTTGAAAATCAGGAGCATCTGACTATCAGGCAGGCAGAGGTTTGTAACCTGTTATGGGAAGAAGTACAGAATGCAGATCCGAATGGTTATTCCAAAAAGATCATTGGTGTTCAGACCTTTACCGGTGCTGTTTACGAATGTAGAGCAGTTGTATTGTGTACCGGTACTTATCTGAAAGCAAGATGCTTATGTGGAGAAGCAATTACTTATACCGGACCGAATGGCTTGCAGGCAGCCAACTATCTTACGGATTCTTTAAAAGAAATGGGTATTGAGATGCGTCGTTTCAAAACAGGAACTCCGGCGAGAATGGATAAGCGTTCTCTTGATTTCAGTAAGATGGATGAGCAGTTCGGTGATGAAAGAGTTGTTCCGTTTTCTTTTTCCACGAATCCGGAGGATGTACAGATTGATCAGGTTTCCTGCTTCCTTACTTATACAAATGAAAAAACCCATGAAATTATACGTGCTAACCTGGATCGTTCTCCGATTTATGCCGGAATTATTGAAGGCACGGGACCGAGATATTGTCCTTCCATTGAAGATAAAGTGGTTAAGTTTGCAGATAAGGAACGACATCAGGTATTTATTGAGCCGGAAGGACTCCATACGAATGAAATGTATGTTGGTGGAATGTCTTCTTCCCTTCCGGAGGATGTGCAGCTTGCCATGTACCGGACAGTTCCGGGATTGGAGCATTGCAGGATGGTCCGAAATGCTTATGCGATTGAATATGACTGCATCAATCCGAACCAGCTCTATCCTTCTCTTGGATTTAAAGCAGTGGAAGGGTTATACAGTGGTGGACAGTTTAACGGAAGCAGTGGTTATGAAGAAGCAGCAGTGCAGGGATTTGTAGCCGGTGTGAATGCAGCACGATATATTTTAAAAAAGGATCCTTTGATTTTGGATCGTTCGGAAGCTTATATCGGAGTTTTAATTGATGATCTGGTAACAAAGGAAAACAGGGAGCCTTATCGTATGATGACTTCTCGTGCAGAATACCGCCTGTTGTTAAGACAGGATAATGCCGATCTCCGTTTACGGGAAAAGGGTTATGAAATCGGACTAATTACAGAAGAACAATACCAGGCACTTTTAATGAAAAAATCCCTGATTGAACAGGAAATTAACCGTTTGAAAAATGTATTGATTGGTGCTTCAAAAAAGAACCAGGAGTTTTTTGAAAGTCATAACAGTGCAACCTTAAAGACCGGTGTATCTCTTGCAGAATTGATGTGCCGTCCGGAATTAAGTTATGAAATTCTTGCAGAGATTGATCCGGAACGAAAAGAGCTTCCTGCAGATGTAATTGAGCAGGTGGAGATTGAAATTAAGTATGAGGGATATATTGAACGGCAGCTTCGCCAGGTAGAGCAGTTTAAAAAGATGGAAAAGAAGAAAATTCCATCAGAAATTAATTATGATAATATTGAAAGTCTTCGTCTTGAAGCAAGACAGAAGCTGAAAGCCTTAAAACCTGTTTCGGTAGGACAGGCATCCCGGATTTCCGGTGTCTCCCCTGCAGATATTTCAGTTTTAGTTGTTTATCTGGAACAGTGGAAATATCATCATCCGGATAATTTGTAACTATTCAGAGCCATGCAAATTATGACAATATGGACGTCGAATGATAGCAATTTCAAAAGAAAAAGTAAAGTTTGTTTATGGATATAGCCGGAAAATGGCAGATAGGATAATTTATGGACAACTGGGATTTATTGACGGATTCTTTAAAAGAATTTCATATTACTTTAACAAATGAACAGTTTCATCAATTCCAAAACTATTATGAATTGATGATTGAGTGGAATTCTTTTATGAATCTGACGGCAATTACGGAAATGGATGAAGTGATTATGAAACATTTTGTAGACAGTGTTTCATTGATTCAGGCTGTTCCGGATCTTGCAAAAAAGGATTATTCCTTAATTGATATAGGAACCGGTGCCGGTTTTCCCGGTATCCCTTTAAAAATTGTTTTTCCTGATTTGAAAATTACTTTACTTGATTCTTTAAATAAAAGAATTAAGTTTTTGAATCAGGTGATTCTTGATTTATCTTTAAATAATATTTCAGCACTTCATGGTAGAGCTGAAGATCTGGCACAGCAAAAGGAATACAGGGAACATTATGATTTTTGTGTATCACGTGCGGTTGCAAATCTCGCTACTTTGTCGGAGTATTGTCTTCCTTTTGTAAAGAAGAAGGGTTATTTTATTTCTTATAAATCCGAAAAAATAACAGAAGAATATGAACAGGCTAAAAAGGCAATTAAGATTCTGGGTGGTAATTATAAAAATCAGGTAGAATTCTATCTGCCACAATCAGATATTTACAGAAATTTGTTTATCATTGAAAAGATAGATGTTACACCGAAAAAATATCCGAGGAAAGCGGGAATGCCATCCAAGGAGCCTATTATTTAGTTTATTATTACTGTTCCTATGTTATTGTTTACTTGTACTTCGTTCCACTATTAAATCTGCCACTGGCATTATCATTAATAATTTAATCATGTAAGTTTTTTTACTTTCCTAAAAACGGTTTTTAGTATATGATATATATAACTATAATTTGTAACTGTTCACAGGTCGAAGCATTTTTAAATCATTCTTGCATCGTCATTATTCAGAATAGTTACAATAAAGTCATAGATATACCAGGTTTACATCTTTGTTTAAGCAAAAATTGATGGGAGAATATGATGGATACAAATGAGAATTCTGTTATCGATGATATATATTATGCTTTTTTAAAGAAACGGAATGAATTAAATCGTCTTGTGAAAAAGAATCAGGAAGAAATTCAGGAAACAGAAGCACTTTTAAAGTCATTGATGGAAACAGATGTGGATATGAAATATTTTTCTCCGCGTAATACGGAGGATATTTATAAAAATGAAATTTCATCTGCAAAAGATAAGATCGAACATTTAATTCAGGAAAATGAGATGAGCATAAGCCAGATGGAAGAGCTGTCAAAGAAAATCGAGAAATTAAAGATTTTTAAAGATCAGGAAGCTCATCAAATTGAATTGTCTAATGCGTTACTTGATGTTCAGGAAATGGATCGCCAACGAATTGCAAGAGAACTTCATGATACTACAGTTCAAAACCTGGCTCATTTGATTCATGAAATTGAATTGAGTTCTTTATATATTGATAAAGATCCAATTCAGGCAAAGCTTGAACTTGAAAGCTGTTCAAAAAATTTAAGAGGAATTATTGATGAAATGAGGATGGTGATTTTTAATCTTCGTCCCATGTCATTTAATGATTTAGGATTTGACAGATGTCTGGATGATTATATTCAAAATATGAAGGAATCTAATGTGGATATTTTATTTGTAACGGATATTGATGAAGTTTCTACGAAGATTTCTGAATACAGACTTTTGATTTTATTCCGGATGATTCAGGAGGCTGTACAAAATTCAATTATTCATTCTAAATCGGATCGCATTGAACTTTCTGTAAAGAATAAGGGAAATCAGTTGCTTGTTAAGATTCGGGATTATGGAATTGGTTTTGAAGATGGTAATAAAAAGGAAAATCATTTTGGTTTATCCATGATGCAGGAAAGAGCAAAAATTATTCACGCAGTATTTCAGATTCATTCAGTTTTAAATGAAGGAACGGAAATAACCATTCAGGTTGCTGCAGATGAATAAGATGGGAGAGGAAAATTTAATGAGCACAAAAGTAATGTTGGTTGATGACCACGCTTTAATAAGAGAAGGAATTAAACAATTATTGGAATTTGATGGTTCAATTGATGTGATTGAACAGGCCAGTGATGGTGCTGAATGTCTTGAAAAATTACAGCATGTACAGCCTGACATTTTATTACTTGATATTAATATGCCCAACGTAAATGGAATTGAGGTTTTGGAAGAAATCAAGAAGAAAAATATTCCGGTGAAGGTTTTAATGTTGACTGTACATAGTGAGGCGGAGTATCTTGTTCAGGCTGTTGATATTGGAGCGAATGGTTATATTTTGAAGGATTCCGGATCAGAAGAATTAAAGAAAGCGATCCAGTCTGTAATGGATGGAGATTCTTATATCCAGCCGAGTCTGATTCCTTCTTTGAATTCCCGGTTGGTGAACCGGGATATTGATAAGGAGAAAATTGCTGCCTTAACTAAACGTGAAATGGAAATTCTGACACAGATTGCCGGTGGTATGTTTAATAAAGAGATTGCCATGAATCTGAATATCAGTGAGCGCACGGTTAAAAATCATATTTCCAATATCTTTAAAAAGATTGATGTTTCTGATCGTACGCAGGCAGCGGTATTTGCTATTCGAAATAATTTGATTTCTATTCATTAGGATTAGAGAGTATAAAGATTGAGTGTTTCGGAATCATCCGATACACTCAATTATTTTATAGAAAAAATAATGTTTATTACTATATAAAATTGTTTTAAAACGCGTATTATTGGGAAAATTATTGCAATGTTTCACGTGAAACATTATATAAATAAAATGTTTCACACATGTTTTCTACAAGATTTTGTATTTATAAAAAAACAGAAATACAACAGTTTGCAATCAGCGTGAAAATGTTTCACGTGAAACATTTCATACGAACTTTCCTATAGAAAAGCATATGTAAAAGTGTTATAATGAACTCTGTCGAGTTCATATTAGAAGTTTCAATGAAACTTCGGATGCGCAAAAAGAAGCGCAAACAGAAGAGATAATGAACTCTGGCAAACAAAACACACCAAATGAACAGGGTAATAAAAATTTAAAAGAGGTAATATATGAGCAGAATAATTGCAATCGCAAACCAAAAAGGTGGTGTTGGTAAGACAACCACAGCTATCAACTTATCATCCTGTCTTGCAGAAGCAGGAAAGAAAGTGTTGACCATTGATCTTGACCCGCAGGGAAATATGACAAGCGGATTAGGCGTTGACAAAAACGAACTGGAAAATACTGTATATGAATTGATGCTGGATGAGTGTTCCATCAAAGAGAGTATGGCAGATACCGTAGTAGAAGGAATGAAGATTATCCCGTCCAATGTGAATCTTGCCGGAGCAGAGATCGAGTTACTTGGTATCAATGAAAAGGAATATATTTTAAAAAATGCCGTAGATTATATCAGGGATGATTATGATTTTATCATCATTGACTGTCCGCCATCTTTAAATATGCTGACGATCAATGCGATGACAACAGCGGATTCTGTGCTGGTTCCGATTCAGTGTGAGTATTATGCACTCGAGGGATTGAGCCAGTTGATTCACACGATCGATCTGGTACAGCAGAGACTGAATCCAGATCTCGTCATCGACGGAGTTGTCTTCACGATGTATGATGTGCGAACCAATCTGTCCAATCAGGTAGTAGAGAATGTAAAAGAAAATCTTGATACCAAGATCTATGAGACACTGATTCCGAGAAATATCCGATTAGCAGAGGCTCCATCTCACGGACTTCCGATCAATATGTATGATTCAAAATCAGCGGGAACAGAAAGTTATCGTATGTTGGCAAAAGAAGTGATGGAGAGATAAGGAGGAGAGCTATGGCTGCTGCAAAAAAAGGTGGACTGGGAAAGGGAATTGATTCTTTAATTCCAAACAAAGTAAGTGCCACAAAAACGGAAGCAAAGAATGAAAATGTGAAAAACGATAAAGTCATCGAGGGTGTTCTGGTAAATATCAATAAGGTAGAACCGAATCGGGAACAGCCAAGAAAGAATTTTGATGAGGATGCCCTGTTGGAATTGTCCGAGTCAATCAAACAGTTTGGTGTGTTACAGCCTCTGCTTGTACAGGACAGAAAAGGATATTATGAAATTATTGCCGGCGAGCGCAGATGGCGAGCAGCGAAACTTGCCGGATTAAAAGAGGTTCCAGTAATTATCAAGAATCTTTCCAACCAGGAAGTCGTAGAAATCTCCCTGATCGAAAATATCCAGAGAGAAAACTTAAATCCGATTGAGGAAGCAATCGCATACAAGCGGTTACTGTCGGATTTAAATCTGAAACAGGATGAAGTTGCCGAGCGTGTATCGAAGAGCAGAACCGCTGTCACAAATTCCATGCGACTGTTAAAACTCGACGAGAGAGTACAGCAGATGGTAATTGATGACATGATCTCGACCGGACATGCGAGAGCACTTCTCGGTATTGACGATCAGGAAAAACAGTATACGACAGCACAGAAAATTTTCGACGAAAAACTGAGTGTGCGTGAGACGGAAAAACTGGTAAAGAAGATCCAGCAGGAAAAAGATCAGCCGGAAGCAAAGGAAGAGGTAAAGATCGATCCGAAGATGGAAGCAATCTGCCGTGATCTGGAAGAGAAGATGAAAGTCATTCTTGGAACAAAGGTTGCCATCAATCAGAAGGATAACCAGAAGGGCAGGATCGAAATTGAATATTATTCTATGGATGAACTTGACCGTATCATGGATCTGTTTGGATCCATCCGAAAATAGACAGAGTAAGATTCTGATAAAAGTCATATCAGAATAAAGAGAGAGGAAGCATATGATTTCACAGTATTTAGGTTTTGATTCCGATTATATTATTATCGGACTTAGCGCAGTGGTTCTGATTCTATTGATTCTTATCATTGTAAATATAGCGCAGATGCGGAAGCTGAAAAAAGCATACAAAGTATTTATGAGCGGAAAAAACGGTAAGAATCTGGAAGATACCCTGATCAAGCGTCTGGATCAGGTAGATACACTTCTTGAGGCAAACAATGAGAATGAAAAAACAATCAAATCATTGTTTGAGGCCATGCAGCTGACCTATCAGAAGATGGGACTGATAAAGTATGATGCGTTCAACGAGATGGGAGGAAAACTCAGTTTTTCTCTTGCCATGCTGGATGTAAGGAATAACGGATTTATCATCAATGCCATGCACACACGCGAAGGCTGCTATACATATATCAAAGAGATCGTAGATGGTAATTCCATTATCGTGTTATCGGATGAGGAGCAGAAAGCTCTCGACAGAGCTATGGGAAAAACAGAAAACAACGAATGAGGATAATGTATGAGAATACAACTGGTAAGAACACTGCAAGGGGGGGAGAAACTTGCAGGGCCGGTCATAACGAAGGAAAATGAAATTCTCATTTCTGAGGGAACAACGCTGAAAACGGAATATCTGGATCTGATCTCCTTTCTGGGAATCGAGACCGTGTGTATCGAAGACCCCTATGAGGAAGATGAAACACCACATGATATTATCAGTAACGAAAAACGGGAAGAATATATTGAAAAAATAAAATCTATTCTGGAAAAGCATATTTATCACAGGGGCAGGTCTCTTCGGGAAATTGAATACGTCGCAGAGGACATTATTCAGGATGTCATGCAGGCGGATGAAAATATGGTAATTGATCTTTTGGAACGCGAAGGTAATTTGTACGAACATACACTTGTAGTAACAAAATTATGTATTATAGTCGCAAAAAAAATGAAGCTCACTGCGGAGCAGATTTACAGACTTGCACTGGGAGCATTGCTGCATGATCTGGGACTCCGCTACATTACGGTGCCGTATATCAACTGCGACATCAACGAATTGTCAGAAGCAGAGGCTTTTGAATACCGGAAGCATCCGATCCTTGCGTACTCTGTTCTGGAGGAAGAAAAATGGATGGATCCTTTTGTAAAAAAAATGGTACTTGTACATCATGAGAGAAGAGACGGTTCCGGATTTCCGTTGAAGCAGAAAACGCGGGATACGGAATGTGGAATATTACAGGCATGTGATGCGTTCGACTGTTTTATCAGCGGGATGGAATGCAGACGTATGAGCATCCAGCAGGCACTTGAGTATCTGGTGGAAGGTACGGATATTTTTTATGACAGGAGAATTGTGCGTGTGATCGAGCGGC